>JAEEGJ010006367.1_pt1 | contig 35498 bp, 28 predicted proteins | sample 8958761 | NCBI WGS metagenome assembly JAEEGJ01 (sample SAMN16246546, study PRJNA631951) | gut metagenome | biome: gut microbiome; feature: rumen; material: RS-attached | host: Bos | place: Iran: Karaj | collected 2018-10
GCGGATAATACCTGCAACAGGTTTTCCTTCCTGGAAGCGGGTTACAGCTCCAAATAACCATGAAGTTACCGGAATAATTGCCAGAATAAGGCTGATAAGCCATGGCAGTCCAAAATAATCTTTACCTTTTTTTGCCATTAAAATGACCTCCTGATTTGTCTTTATCTCTATTTTATAACGGATTGGGTAATTTGCAACGTTTTTTTGGCTAACGACCGTTCATTTTTTCTTAAACTAATTAACGTTAGTTACCGATATTTATAGTATGAGTAAGAAAAATATTTCACAGGAAAAAATTATTCAGGCTTTTATGGCCAGCGCTTTTGATAAGAGTGCCGGCGCCAGTTCTCTGGCTGATGTAGCAGATATTCTGGAGATTAAAAAGGCTTCTCTCTATAACCACTTTGAGAGCCGCGATGCTATGTATACTGCAACACTTTCTTATTGTGCTAAAGAAATAGAAGCTGTAGGTTTTACGCAGGAGAAGACTCTTGAAGGAATTAAGGGTGGAAAAACAGCTCCTTCTGCAGTGTTTAAGAAGCTCATAACACGCTATACAGAGCTTTTTGAAAACGAACCTTTGTTCCAGATTTATGTTTTCGTTCACAGCGAACAGTATTTTAATCTTGATGCATTCAAAATTGTTGAAGGGGAAAACAACAGAATTTGTGATGCAATAAAGGATATTCTTACTGCTTTTGCTGCTGCAAAGAAGATTGCAAAGAAAACAGACAAGGAACTTAAAGATATTGCTGCACAGCTCTCTGCAATCATTATTCAGCATAGAGATTACTATATTGCAGCAAGAAAAGAGATTGTACGACAGAATCCAGACAGTAAGGCTGGTGGACTTTTTGCACTTCCAACAGATGAGGCTGCCCTTAGCCGAACTCTCAAACTGGTAGATGCTGTATTGAAATCTCTTTAATCACCGTATATCCGATGAATTTCATCGGTATATTCACCATCATCATTACGTACTACAAGAGGCGGTTCAATTATGAGCCGTCTCTTTGCATTTTTACGGGCTTCTATCATTACCATATTCGGTTCTTTGTCAGCAAAAGGGTAAATAAGCCTCATTCTTTTTGCTTCCAGCTTATGAGCAGCAAGCGATTCAAAGATTTCTGGAAGTCGGTAAGGTCTGTGAATCATAAAGAAACGCCCGTGTGTAGCCAGAAGATAATCTGCAGCCGCTACAACATCTTCAAGTGTACATAAAACTTCATGCCGTGCTATTGTTTTTGCATCCAGATTATTACCTTTTCCGTGAATGTCAGCCATATAAGGCGGATTGCAGGTTACAACATTGAAACTGTGTTTATCAAAAAGTTTATCAACCTCACATAAATTACCTTTTACTATATTTATCTGATTTTCAAGCTGATTCAGGGCTATACTGCGCTTTGCCATTTCTGCAGAAGCATCCTGAACTTCCAGTCCGGTAAATGTTATTGAAGATTTCAGATTATTTGAGCTTAAAGCCTGGCTTCCAGCCATCAAAAGTGGAATAATTCCGGTTCCTGTTCCCAGATCGATTACTTTTTCACCAGCCTGTACTCCACTTGCAGAGCGTAAACCTCCTGAAACAGCAAAATCAGCCAGTAAAACCGCATCTATTCCAAACTGGAAGCGTTCTGTGTCTTGAATAATCTTAAAGCCGTTACGTAATGTATCAACCTGTTCCATAGTTCAAATATAACAGAAATTTACTATATAAAAAAAATTAGCAATTAACAAAAGGTGTGATATACTATTCTTATTAACATAAACAAAATTATAGAAAAAAACAATTCTATATTTGATTGTTTATTAAAGGAAGGGATAAGTGGCTAAAACAAGAATTGGTAAACTTCGTATTTCTTTAGCAGTCAAGTTGTTGGTAATGTTTCTGGCAGTTCTTTTTGTCGCAAACATTATCTTTGGAGAAGTTGCATATAGAGAAGCTTCTGTTGGAATGACTAGAAGTGTTTATAGTCAGATAGATTCTCTTTCCTGGGATGTAGTTCACCAGATTCAGGCTATAAACGATAAGCACTTTCAGACTCTTCATTCAATTGCAGAACTTGCTATTATGAAGGATGAAACAGTTTCTCTGGCAGATAAACAGAATCAGTTGAAAAAAGTAGCTGCTTCAATTGGCTCAAATATTCAGAATATGGCCTTTTATGATGCACAGGGAAATGCAATTACAGATGATGGCCGTCTTATGAATTTTGCTGCCCGTCCTTATTTCAAAGAATCTTTTTCTGGAAAAGATTTTGTTTCGGATCCTGCATTAAGTGCTGTTACTAATAGTATTCTTCAGCATTATGGAGTACCGGTATATAACGAAAATCATAAACCAATTGGTGCAATCGTAATGGTTGTCCAGGGAAATACAATCCTTGATACAATTTCAAAGATCGATATGGGTGGTGGAATGCATCCATCGGTTATCAACTGGGCTACAAGTACAACTGTTGCAAATGCAAATGAAGGAACTGATGAAAATGCAAATGGAGATCAGCAGCTTGATGAAACACAAGGACTTGGTCTTATTCTTGCAAATATCTTCCAGGGAAAAGAAGGTATCGATGCCTTTGAAGATCCTAATATTCATGTACATCTTATTGCTTCATACAAAAAAATCCCTGGTACAACCTGGACACTGTTTGGTGTAGCTTCATATGATTATTACTTTGGAGCACTGAGTTCATTGAATCGCTCTCTTACATATGTAAATATGATAACACTTTTAATTTCTGCTGTCATAATTGTTATTCTTGTAAGACTTCTTATTAAGCCTCTTACTGTTGTAAAGAAATCTATTGAAACAATTGCCAGTGGAAATGCAGATCTTACACAGCGTATTCCAGCGGCTTCAAATGATGAAATTGGTGATGTAGTTCGGGGCTTTAATACCTTCGTTGAAAAACTTCAGGGAATTGTAACAAATCTCCAGATATCTAAATCAAATCTTATTAGTGTTGATAGCGGACTTCAGGAAACAACACAGGATGCTTCTGCATCAATTACAGAAATTATTGCAAATATCGAAAGCGTAAATAAACAGATTCTTAGTCAGGCTGATTCTGTACAGGAAACTGCCGGCGCGGTAAATCAGATCAGTTCAAATATCAGTTCTCTTGAGCGTATGATTGAATCTCAGGCTGCAAGTGTAACTGAGGCTTCTGCCTCTGTAGAACAGATGATTGGAAATATCAATGCTGTTAATAATTCTGTAGGAAAGATGATTGAATCCTTCCATACATTACAGGAGCACTCTTCAGCTGGTTTCACTACACAGAATAATGCAAATGAAAAAATCATGCGTATTGAAGAACAGTCTAAGATGCTTCAGGAAGCAAATATCGCCATTGCCAATATTGCAGAACAGACAAACCTTCTTGCTATGAATGCGGCAATCGAAGCGGCACATGCTGGAGAAGCAGGTAAGGGATTTGCTGTCGTTGCTGATGAAATCCGTAAGCTTTCAGAAACTTCAACTGATCAGTCAAAGACAATTGGAAATGAGCTTCAGAAGATTTCTGAGACTATCCAGGACGTTGTAAGCGTTTCTAGCGAAACAAATACAGCCTTTACAGCTATTACTAACAGTATTGCAGAAACCAGTCAGATTATTGAGCAGATTAAGGGCGCAATGGAAGAACAGCAGATTGGTTCTAAGCAGATTATAGATGCTTTGCATGCTATGAATAATTCAACTTCTGAAGTACGTTCTGCATCTGATGAAATGACAGAAGGAAATAAACACATTCTCAAGGAAATTGAGAAACTTCAGATTTCAACTGACTCAATGAAGGGTAGTATTGATGAAATGCAGATTGGTGTTGAGCGAATGAATGCAACTGGTGCAGCCCTTTCTGTAATCACCGGCACTGTTGCCGACAATATTAAGAAGATTGGTTCAGAGATTGATTTGTTCAAAGTTTAACTTGAAATCTTTTTAAACTCACTATATACTTCAAGAATGGATGACAAAAAGCATCAAAAATGTCATCCATTTTGGAGTAAAAAATTATGATTTTTGATGAGAATTACACTGTTCCAAAAATGATAAAGAATTCTGCTGAGCAGTTTTCTGAAGTAAATGCACAGATGAAGCGCATAAAGAATGGTCAGTTTGAACCTGTGCTTTATCGTGAAGTATACCAGCTTGGTCTTGATTTTGGTGCAGCTTTACTCAGCCTTGGAATTCAGCGTGGCGATCCAATTGGTCTTATTTCTGATAACCGTGCAGAATGGTTATATGTAGACCTCGGTATTATGAATATTGGAGCTGTTGATGTTCCACGAGGCTGTGATGCAACTCCAATCGACCTTGAAAAAATCCTTTCTATTACAGAAGCTAAGTATTGTGTAGTTGAAAATAACTCACAGGTTACAAAACTTCTTTCTTTAAAAGATAAGCTTCCTGCACTTAAAACAATCATATCTATTGAAAGTGATGTAAAAGCAGATAATCAGGAAACTGCAAAGGCTGCAGGAGTAACAATTCTTCTTTATGAAGATCTGATGAAGATTGGCCAGAAATGGCGTATTGAAAATAAGGGTAAAGTAGAAGAAGAACTTGAAAAGGGTAAGGGTGATGAACTTGCTACAATTATCTTTACTTCTGGAACTACAGGTACACCAAAGGGAGTAATGCTTACTCATCACAACTTCCTTGCTCAGCTTGATGAAATTCCAGAGCGTATCTTCCTGAACCCTGGTGACAGAGCATTAAGCGTACTTCCAGTATGGCATGTTTTTGAACGCGAAGTTGAATACGTAATCTTGATTCAGGGTGCATGTCTTTGTTATTCTAAGCCGGTTGGTTCAATTCTTCTGGCAGACTTTAAGACACTTAATCCACATCTTCTTCCAGCTGTTCCTCGTGTATTCGAAGCAGTTTATGATGGAATTACAAAGAAGATGCGTAAAACAGGTGGTATTGTTCTTGCAATGTTTAACTTCTTTGTTCGCGTTGCAAAGATTCAGAAGGCAATGTCTCGACGCATGTTCAACAAAAATGCCTGCTATACACGCTACTATCCTGTATTCTGGTGGATTGTTTGTCTGATTCCTTGGACTCTTTTGTGGCCTCTGTACGGTCTTGGAAATCTTCTTGTATTCAGAAAAATCAAATCTATGCTTGGTACAAACTTCCGTGCCGGTGTTGCTGGTGGTGGTGCATTCCCTAAGTTTATTGATGAATTCTTCTGGGCAATCGGAGTTCAGATTGTAGAAGGTTATGGATTGACAGAAACTGCTCCAATCGTTGCAGTTCGCCCTATGGCTGATCCAATTTTCAGAACTATCGGTTCTCCAATCCGTGGTGTAGAAGCACGCATTGTTGACCCACAGGACGGTTTTGTTCTTGGCCGCTGTAAAGAAGGCGTTCTTCAGATTAAGGGACCAACAGTAATGAAAGGTTACTACAAACGCCCAGACCTTACTGCAAAGGTAATCAATGAAGACGGCTGGCTTGATACTGGTGACCTTGCAATCATGACAATTCATAACGAACTTTGTATTAAGGGCCGTATTAAGGATACAATCGTTCTTCGCGGTGGTGAAAACCTTGAACCTCTTCCTATTGAAACAAAGCTTTCTGAATCACGCTATATTAAGCAGGCTGTAGTTGTTGGTCAGGACCAGCGCTACCTTGCAGCTTTAATTCTTGTTGATGAAGATGAAATTAAAAACTACGCTGCTTACAATGGTTTGCAGTATGATACTTACGAAAATCTTCTTGAATCAGAAGCAATTCAGAAGCTTTACGAAACAGAAATCGCAAACCTTATCAGTGCAAAGAACGGCTTCAAGATGTTCGAACGTATTTCAAAGTTCTCCCTCATCACAAAGCCATTCGAAGTTGGCGTAGAACTTTCCGCAAAACAGGAAATCATGCGCTTCCGTATTAACGATTTGTATAAAGATAAGATTGCGGCTATGTTTAAAGAAGACTAACCTAAAATCGATTAACCGATAAAAAAAGACCTGCGAGAGCAGGTCTTTTTTTGTTTTAATGTCATTGTCGGGCTTGACCCGACAATCTTTATGATACTTATTTACTCAACAGATTATTAAGATGCTTTACGAACTCCGCAGGTTCCTTAACTTCCATACCGGCAATCATCAATGCCTGAGTGAAGAGAACTTCTGAAACGTCTGCGATAAGTGCTTCGTCGTCGCTTTCCTTAATCTTTGCGAGAATTGGGTGGTCGCCGTTTACCTCGAGGATAGGCTTCAAATCAGGACCAGCCTGTCCCATAGCGCGCATCATCTGAATCATCTGATAGCTTGGGTCGTTTTCGTCTACTACGATACAAGATGGGTTTTCGCCGCTCAAAGTCTTAGAAAGTTTTACTTCCTTAACCTTGTCGCCGAGAGCCTTCTTAATCTTTTCAACTACAGGCTTGAATGCTTCTTCCTTCTTCTTAGCTTCTTCTTTGTCGCCGCCGAGGTCTTCATCTGAACCAGCGCGGTTTACAGCCTTAAGTTCGAATTCGTTCTTATATTTTCCGAATCCTGGAATTACGATGTCATCAATATCATCATCCATAATAAGAACTTCAAAGCCCTTATCGGTGTATGCTTTTACGAGTGGGTTAGCGCGAAGGTTCTTTTCGTCGCTTCCGCTGATGTAGAAGATTGACTTCTGGTCTGTCTTCATGCGCTGAACATAGTCTGCAAAGCTTGTGTAGTTGTCATCACCAGTTCCACTTGCATCTGTAGACTTAAAGCGAACGATTTCTGCAATTTCGTCGCGGTTTGCGTAGTCGCTGTAGAGACCTTCCTTCATAGGACGGTTGAAGTTCTTTACGAACTTGCTCCACTTTTCAATTGCTTTCTTGTCGTCGTCTGTGCGGTCTGCTTCTGCAACTTTCTTAGCCTTGTCTGCAGCTTCGCCCATCTTCTTGAACTCACTCAAGAGCTTCTTTACAGATGCAGACTTGATGTTATCAAGAATGCGGTTCTGCTGAAGGATTTCACGGCTTACGTTCAATGGCAAATCTTCGCTATCAATAATACCGCGTACAAATCGCAGGTATGATGGCAAGAGTTCACGGTCATCATCAGTAATGAATACACGTTTTACATAAAGCTTAAGTCCGCTCTTGTAATCAGCCTGATACATATCAAAAGGAGCTGTCTGAGGAACAAAGAACAATGTTGTATATTCCTGAGTTCCTTCTGCGTGTGTGTGAACGTAGTGGAGTGGATCCTGTCCGTCGTGACCGAAAGTCTTGTAGAACTCGTTATAATCTTCGTCCTTAAGTTCGCTCTTGCTTCTCTTCCAGAGTGCAGAAGCGCTGTTTACCTGGTCAATCTTGCTTTCGCTGCCAGTTTCTTTTCCCTTATCATCATATTTTTTCTGTTCATAGTGAAGGAAGATAGGGAATGCAATGTGGTCTGAATACTTCTTGATAAGCTCTTCAATCTTCCAGCGAGAAGCAAACTCCTTGCTGTCGTCATTCAAGTGCATTTCGATTGCAGAACCGCTCAATTCAGGTTTATCAAAACCATATTTTTTAGCAGCAGCGCTATCTACGGCTACTTCTTCAATTTCATAAGAGTTTGTACCGTCAGAAGACCAGTGCCAGATTTTTCCGTCGCCTGCTGCCTTGCGTGTATAAACATCAATCTTATTTGCAGCCATGAATGCAGAGTAGAAACCTACACCGAACTGACCGATAAGAGCAGAATCTTTGCTTGCTTCAGCTGTAAGCTGCTCCATAAATGCCTTTGTTCCAGAGCGGGCAATTGTACCGAGGTTGTTTGTGAGGTCCTCGTCTGTCATACCGATACCAGAATCCTGAACAGTAAGTGTGCTGTCCTTTTCATCAAAAGTGATGTCGATTCTTGGCTCAAACTTAATTGCCTTAAAAGCTTCATCAGAAACTGTAAGATACTTTAATTTATCAAGAGCATCTGATGCATTTGAAACGATTTCCCGGAGGAAAATATCCTTATTTGAATAAAGTGAATGAATGATAAGTTTAAGAAGCTGATTTACTTCTGTCTGAAATTCATATTTTGCCATGATTACCTCTGATTTTAGAATCATCTTTAAAAATAATAAATTTTTATTTAAAAAGGCAAATTTTTTTTCTTCACCGAATCACATTTATCGCTTAAACTATAAATATGAGAGACAATGTTAGACTTTTTCTGAGATTTTTACTCGTAACTGCAGGTGCCGCTGTTATGGCACTGAACCTTAATACCTTTGTATCTACCGCAGGCTTACTCCCGGGCGGCTTCACTGGTATTTCACTTTTACTTCAGGAAGTCTTTTCCAAATTCTTTAAGATTCATGTTCCTTTTACTGTTTTTTACTGGGGGCTTAATATTGTGCCGGCTCTTATCTGTTTCCGCTTCGTCGGAAAAAGATTCACACTGCTTTCCATCTGGGCAATTATTGCATCCGGTCTTTTTACAGATCTGTTCCCGGGCTTTCAGATGACAGATGATATTATGCTCTGCGCCATCTTTGGTGGAATCGTAAACGGTTTTGCAATCAGTCTTTGTCTTTTAGCTGGTGCAACCAGCGGTGGTACAGATTTTATTTCGATTTACGTTTCTGAAAAAACAGGTCACAGCATCTGGAATCATATCCTTGTTTTTAATGTGATTATTCTTGGAATTTTCGGACTCTTATTCGGCTGGAGCCGCGCGCTGTATTCAATTGTATTTCAGTTTGTAAGCACTCAGATTCTGAACTTCCTTTACAAGAGATACCAGAAATCTACACTTTTGATTATTACTGATTATCCTGCTCAGATTATACAGGTGATTCGCGAAATAACCGGTCACGATGCAACACTTTTTACAGGAAACGGCTGCTATCAGGGAACCGAACGCAAAATGCTTTACACTGTAATTTCTTCAGATGAAGAAGACAAACTGCTTCGTTCCATAAAAAAAACAGACCCTTGTGCATTCGTCAACATTCTGCAGACAAAAATGCTCAAGGGGAATTTCATTATGAAAAAGCAGGACTAAACGGTCAGCTGCCCCGAAAATTTAATAAAGAGTTTCGCCAAGCAAACGTGCTGCAAGATTTACAGCCAGTATTGCAGTCTGATTTCGTACATCCAGAATAGGGTTTACTTCTACGATTTCAGCTGATTTTACTTTGCCGGTTGTAGCAATTTCTTCCATAAGAAGAAGTGCTTCGCGGTTGGTAAGTCCACCTGGGAGCGGAATACCAGTTCCCGGTGCAAACATAGGGTCCAGACAATCCATGTCAAAACTTACGTGAATAATATCAACCTTTTTGAAGAAGGTTTTTACCTTTTCTACAACAGTATCAAAACCCTGTCGGTCAATATCGCTCATTGTGAAAACTGTAACGCCGGCTTCCTTCATCAGCTTTTTCTCGCCCGGGTCAAGATCGCGTGAGCCAACAAAACAGATATTCTTTGGATCAACCTTCTGACCTTCAAAATAAAGATTTGTGAGTTCAGGAAGTCCAAGGCCTGCAGAAGCCGCAAGACATTCACCGTGAATATTTCCTGTTGGTGTTGTCTCATTTGTATTAAAATCGCCATGGGCATCTACATAAAGAACACCAATTTTCTGTCCAGTTTTTTTTGCAGTAGCTGCAAGTCCGGCAAGAGAACCAAGAACTACAGAGTGATCACCACCAAGAACAAGCGGGAAATCTCCTTCGGAAGTTATGATTTCAACAGAAGAGGCAAGCTTGTTGCAGGCTCTTACAATTGGTTTTAAGTATTTTGCATTTGGATTTCCAGGCTTTTCATATTCCTGTGCAGTAGCTTTAAAAATATCTGTGTGAACGTAAGTTGTGTGTCCGATTGATTCAAGTTTTTCTTTTATTCCTGCAAGTCTGATTGCAGAAGGGCCCATGTCTGAACCGTGTCTGCTGGCACCAAAGTCCAGTGGCATTTCCAAAATATGTACATTCATACTAAGAATTCTAAAAAAAAAAGATTATCGGGTCAAGTCCGATAATCTTTTTGAAGGTTTTTGATTCTAACCTTATTTAATCTTAAAGCCGAGGAATACAGCCGGGTAAAGATTTGTTTCACCATTATCTGAATCCCAGCGGTGGTAAGTATAATCAAAGGCTCTGTCGTTAGTTCCTTTGTTCTGAATATCAAGACTTAATCCCAGACCAAGATCAAGATGATTCATGCTCAGAATATTTAATGTAAATCTGAACGAAGGAATCAAGATAGAAGCAAAATTGAACTCTCTGAATTCCTGGTATGTAGTAGGCATATAATCCTGATTGTAAACGCTCTTGAAAAGAACTTCAAAATCAAGACTAGAGAAGCCAAATCTTAATTCTGTACCAAGACCACTGTAAAGAATCACAGTACGATTTTCATTATACTTCTCGAATATATCCCGTCTGTCCATTGCAGCACCGAAAGTAATAAACAGATTCTTTGTTCCGCTCTGGAGGAATACATCAAACATACCGTTTGAATCCCAGTTGAAACCAACATGATGCATACCGTCTTTAATGATATTGATTAAACCGATTGCAATACCGTTGCTTTTTTCAGCATAGTTGATTAAACCAATCTGAACACCAGAAACTTCTTTTGCATAGTTGAATAATCCGGCAGTCTGTACACCATTTATCTCATTTGCAACATTGAAAAGGCCCGCAGTCTGAATACCGTTCACCTTTTTACCAACATTGAAAAGACCTGAGAACTGGCCTCCGTTTACATTTCCTGAAGTATTGAAAAGTCCAGCTGCCTGAACACCATATACCTGGCCTGCTGTATTAAAAATACCGGACATCTGCCCACCAATCATATTATGAGTTGTGATACTCATAATATTTGACCATTGTAAGGCACAGACATTTGTATCAAGAGCACCAACAAGACCCATAGAGAAGAGGGAATACTCTTTTTCTCCACCTGTAATTGAAACTCCTGGTACTGCAGACATATGGAAATAAGTCATATTGCGGGAATTAAAGGTTTCAAAGAAGGAAATAAACTGATCTTCTTTTTTGCTTTCTGATTTTTCTTCAGAAGATTCAGAAGGTTCTATAGAGATTACAGAAATTTCTTCTTCAGTATCATAACGGCGTCTGGAGCCTCTTCTGGCTGGTTTTCGCTCATCAAGATCATCAATTGGAAGAATGTCATCATCTGCGTCGTCTGATGTATTTCCGCGGACACGATTAGATTTTCTCTTAATGCTTGTAAGAGAATTCTGATCAAGCACATAAATCTGATCTTTTTCAAGAATGAAGTAGCCCTGTTTTGTTGAGTATTCATCAATAATAATAGCAGAATACTGAGCAGCTGGAAGAGCCATAAAAATTGGCTGACCGGCAACTTTATTGATTTCTGAAATCAGTTTTCCTTCAGCATTACGGATAATGAACTTACCCTTTGCATCCTTTGAAAGAGAAAGCATTGCTTCACCACTTGAGATATCAGAAAGAATCAAATCTCCTGAACCTACAAGAGTGATGTTGTAATTAGGATGCTGAGGTCCTGCCTTACTTGATTCAGTTTTTGAAAGAGTATCGTTGAAGGCATAAGAATACAGTTCATTCAAAGTTACCTTGTTATCACCAGAAGCATCTGCAGCTCCACGAAGACCTGTAATCATTGCATTTGTGAAGTAAGAGGATTCAATTTCATCTGATTCCTGAGAATATTCATTAGTAGAACTTGATGAAAGATAAGCATGCCCGGTTACTACAGAAGAATCATCAATCAAAAATGGTTTACGCTTCTGACCACCCTTTGTACGGATGAAGTTTCCAGAGTAGCAGGAATCAAGAATTACAACGTGAATATCACTTGGAACCTCAGTAATTGCAGCCTTTAATGCTGAATAATCATAAGGAATATCACCAAGCAAAAGAGCGTTTTCATCAGAATGTCCTGAATAATAGAAGATAAATTCAGAACGTTTAGCATGACTCTGACTGTTTGTGATTTTAAGAGAGATTTTGTTTAATGTATCATCAATAGCTTCTTTAGTCGGGTCAATAAGAATGTAGCTGTTTGTATCACTTACACCACCGATTTCAGCCATTGCTTTCTGGAAATTCTGAGCATCGCTTCCTGCATATAAAAGCTGCTCACGGCCTTTTCCACCCTTATTTGAACCGATGTAAACAGCATATCTGTCTACTCCGCTTGTATTTTCTTCTGTTGCTGCTGCAAAGGCCTGAGTAAGGGAAAGCAGCGCAATAGTCATTAAAATAAGTTTTTTCATCTTTTCCTTCCTTTTCAACTATTCGTGAAACTGCTTTACTTTTCCAGAGTAAAGGTTATGCCTTCTGTTTTTTTAGGCAGATAAGAAAGTTTTGTAAGATAATCTATATCAGTTTTGTTCTTAATCTGATTTTCAATGCCATCAAGTGAGAACTGTTTCTTTGAAGTTACCATGATAAAGCATTCAAAGTCCGGTGCGTTATCCAGCTCGTAAGAAAAATCGAGTGGAGTTTCATCGGCGCGGCGTTCAAGATGAGCTGCCTGCCAGGTATTTTCAGGGAAATGGCGTGTAATATTACCGTTGCCATCAACACTAAAGATAACTCCATATTCATCAGAGCCAGCATTATAAGTAATCTGAATTACATCTCCGGAGCGTGCAAAATCACCATCATTCAAAGCCTGAATTTCAAGTCCTTTCTGGCGGTAAAGTTTAATCTGTGGCTCAGTTACTGAATGAGCTGCAGCATTTCCCTTTACACGTTCTGTTGGGGTTTGACCTGCAGTGATTCTTGAATTCTTAAGTCCGGCAGGAATAAGAATTGCAGCAAGCAGTACGGCAGCGGCAGCGTAGCTTACAATTTTATAAGCAGGGAATTTTAGAATTGTACCGGTTGAATTATTTTTCTTTCCCTCATTGAGTTTACCGGCAACTGCAGCCTTCATAGCCTGTACAGAATAGGTATTTAGTATCTCTTCATCAGATTTTTTGAGGTCGTTAATAGCGGCTTCGATATTTTCTTTTCCGTAAGTTGAGTAGAAGCTTTTAGCATCGACTTCAGAGTTTTTGATTTCCTCTAAAATTCTAGTTGGAATTGCCATATCTTCCTCCTGCATATTCTTTAAGTTTTTCCAGACGTTTTCTGATTCCGGAAACAGACATTTTCATTTTCTGGGATGTTTCTTCAAGAGTATAGCCGTCTACATAATGTAAAATTGCAATCTGTCTGTCCTTGTTGTCACGTTCAGAAAAGATACAATCAAGAAGAATAGAAGTTTCAATTTTTTCTGTTCCTTCTGCGCTTGCACTATCTTCAACTATTTCTGCAATTACATCAAATTCCGGACCATTTCGCAGTTTGTCTGATCTTATTTTATTAAGACAGATATTTGTGGCCATAGTGTAAAGAAGGCTGGAGCAGACATTGCTGATTTTCTCCTTTCTTTCAATAAGGCGAACAAATACATCCTGCATGGCATCAAGAGCCTTCTCCTCATTCTTAAGAATGAAGCGGCAGCGTCTGAGAACCATAGGGCCGTACTGGCGGTAAAGATTTTCAAAGTCATCCATTGACAAAGTTTTCATTGTACAAATTGTCCTGTCATTAAGTTTAACACTCGAGAAGTGAAAAAGTGTTACATAATTTAAAAAAAGATTGCCGGGCCAGACCCGGCAATTTCTTAATAATTATTCAGTGTAAGACCAGTGTATGTTTTTGCATATTCATCGCCTGCACTGCGTATAACTTTCTCCATCTCTTCTGTAAGATGTTTTGCGGCAATCGGCTCAGAAAGATCTTTAAACTTGCTGATAGGAATTACCGGCAGCATCTTTATATCATACAGATAAGTTTCAACGTGATTGTAAGACCATAGCGGATCGTGTTTACCAAGACCGTATTTATCGCTTCCGCCAATAAACATAGGCTGAACATCACAACCGCAGTAAAGTGCAATTCGGGCAGCACCTTTTTTATAATTATTTTGACCAATTCGAGGGCTTCGGGTTCCTTCCGGGAAAATAATTACATTACAGCCCTTATCAGTGAGTTTTTTACATTCAACAAGTACATCATCAAAATCAGTTGTGTTGGTAATATATGCCTGCTTAATAACGCCACGTAGCGGAGTATGAGTAAGACTGCCACGAACAATACATGTAGAATTAGGTACAAGCGACATAATGTAAACAAAATCAAGAAGTGAAGGATGATTTGCTACAATGATTTTGCTGTGAATATCACGGAAGGCCTGTCTGTCTTCTACCTTAAGGTGAGAAGTTTTACAGACATCAAGATTTCTAAGAAATACCCTGAATGTATGAGAAACATATGCGCGGGCAATAATACCAAAATCTTTTTTGTGAAGAGTGAAAATTCTTATAAATGGGAATACAAAAATGGCTAAAATAACAGCGCCAAGGCCGAAACAGAGAATAGCAACAATTTTTGAAACACAAAAATAAATATATTTAAATATATTCTTAATTTTTGGCTGTTTGCTTTTATAGCTCACTTTCTGATTGCTCATAAATCTTATCCTAACATAATACTACTTTAAAAGAAACCTCAGAAATTCAACTGGAGATTTTCCAACATTTGAAAAGTCTTCAAATACAATACAATCATCCTTCTTTTCAACACTTATAACACAAGAAAATGCTACCGGTATATTTTCGGCAGGTCTTTTATCTCCGTAAGCCTCAGGTACAAATTCATCTGCATAAACCAGAATAACTTCCTTTTCTGTTCCTGCAAGTACAGGAGCAACTGCAGCCTTAAAGGATTCAGAAAAATCATTCTTAGAAGGATATAAAACAGAATAACCACCTTTCAAACCAAAGGCAAGGGTAGCAGAAGAAATTGGAGTATTGAATACAGAAAGAGAAAAGCCAGCCGGCAGAATAATTCCGTCTTCAATAATTCCTTTTGTTACAGAAAATGTTCTTGCAATTTCACCGCGTAAAGAAATGAATTCAAGCTTAGTGTCTTTATTGATATGACTTTTTTCCAGCAACGCATGAACAACTTCAACAGTCATTTTAGTAATCTGCGAAAGTCTTCTTCGAAACAGAGGATTTGTATATTCAAGTTTTGGGCTTTCGTTTGAAAGAGCAATGGATTCTTTATTTTCTGCCCAGTTTTTCCATAATTCAGGATCAGAGCCAAGTCCAGGAGCCCACATTGTAATGTCTGATAAATAAATATTTCGCATAAAGGCCATTTTATACTATTATTTTAATGTAAAAAAGCACATTTTGGCGATATCTTGTATTTTTTTAACTGATAGTCTATAATCCAAAAAATTGGCTGTATTTTAGAGGTTATGGATTATGGAAGAACTTAAAACAGAAATCAAAGAAACGATCATTTCTGCTCTTCAGTTGGAAGATATAACCCCTGATGATATTGTTGATTCTGAACCACTTTTTGAAGAAGGTTTGGGACTTGATTCAATTGATGCACTTGAACTTGGTGTTGCGCTTAAAAAGAAATATGGATTGAAATATTCATCAGAAGGTGATGATAACAAAAAATACTTTGCTTCAGTAAATGCGCTGGCTGAATATATTTCAGCGCAAAAAAAATAATTTAGGGGTTTTATTATGTCTAAAGACGAAATCTTTGAAAAACTTAAGGGAATCCTTGTTTCAGAATTCGAACTTGATGAAGGAGATGTAACTCCTGATGCTCTTCTCGGAGATGATTTGGATTTGGATTCAATCGATTCTATCGACCTTATCGTTAAGATGAAGGAATTTATGCCAGCAGATAAGGGAAATGTAGATCCTTCAATCTTCAAGACTGTAAAGACAGTTCAGGATGTTGTAGACGCTCTTGTACCATATATGGCATAAGGTTGTTGAAGACTGATGAAAAAATTCCTTAAGGCACTTTTTTATGTGATTGCTGCCGTATATCCAATTCTTGTTTTTACAATGCTTGTAATTTTCAAGGTGGATACAAAGATTCTTTCTTTGAGCATTATTGCGCTGGCAGCGGCCTTTTTCTTAAGTGCAACAGGAAACAAAAAGACCGACGGAAAAGAAAAAACAAGTCTGGACTGGAAGCCATTTCTTAGTTCCGTGCTTTTTCTAACTGCCGGTCTTTTTTGTTTTATTACTGGTAAAGAATTCTTTTTAAAGATTTATTCCGTGGTTATAAATGTGACAATGCTTTTCGTTTTTGGAAGCACACTTATTATGCCACCGAATATCATTTTCCGTTTTGCAACCTTGTCAGACAAATCAATAAAGGGTTCTTCCTTTGAACAGAAGGTATATAATTATTGCCAGAAGGTAACAGTTGTCTGGTGTTGTTTTTTTGTTTTGAACGGAACTGCTGCAGCAATCACAACTTTTGCAGATAAATTATTTGGACTTTCACCCGAAGCGGCACGAACAGTCTGGGCAATATATAATGGTGGTATTTCCTATGTTCTTATGGGAATGCTGTTTACAATAGAATTTATTATCAGAAAACTGGTGGATAAGAAAATGATGAAGTTATTCCCTATCACAAAATTTAAGGCAGATTCCAGAAAAGATGATTACATTGTTTGTTATGATGATGTATGGTCAAAAAAGGATTATAAAACCTGGAAAGATTTTCTAACTGATACTGCGAAAATGAGAGCTTTTTTTGATTCGCATTCAGCAAAAGAATATATTCTTCATTGTGAAGATTACTGGTATTTCCTTTGTACATTCGTTGCAATTCTGCAGTGCAAAAAAACAGTTTATATAACTCAGAATATTACAGAAAGCTTTATGGCAGAAGTGAAGACGCCTGGAGTTTCTTTTATTACAGATCAGAATGTTCCGCTTGATGATACAAGCTTTTTCATTCCAGATTTGATTGAAAAAGCCACAATGCCTTCTGAAACAGATATTCGTACAACTCCAGAAATTAATGATGAAGAAACAGAAATCTATCTTTATACTTCCGGAAGTACAGGAAAGCCTAAGGCTGTTCGTCATACAATGAAAGAAATTGAAACTGACAATAGTGTTGTAATTTCACTTTGGGGCGAAGAATACTTTAAGCGTAAGCAGATTACAACTGTAAGTCAGCATCACGTGTATGGATTTTATTGGTGTATTTGTCTTCCTTTTACACTTGGGCTTCCTTTCCGCCGCAAGCGCATAGAGTTTCCTTCTGAATTTGAAAAGCTTACAGATACTTCTTACGTTCTGGTTTCTACACCGGCCTTCCTTAAGCGTACTGTAGAAGTTTTAGATAAACTTGATATGAAGGATGTATTTATTTCTGTAAGTGGTGGAGCAGTTTCTGAAGAGCTTGCCGTTAGTACAGAAAAACTTTTTGGCTTCTGTCCTATGGAAGGTTATGGTTCTACAGAAACATCCGGAATTGCATACCGCCAGCAGAGCAGAGACGGTCTTGTATGGACACCTTATGACTGTGTTAAGCTTTGGGTTGGAGAAGACGGCTGCTTGAATGTAAAATCGCCATTTATCAAAGATCCGGCAGGGGTTGCTACTGCAGACCTTGTTGAACTTTGTGATGACGGCCGTTTCCTTCTTAAGGGGCGCGCAGATTCCATTGTAAAAATCGAAGAGAAACGTATTTCTATGACCGAAGTTGAAAATCGTCTTCTTGAAACAGGTTTTGTTAGCGAAGTAAAGGTTGTGGCTTTGAGTAACGAGGTACGTCAGTATCTCGCAGCTGCTGTTGTTCTGAATGCACAGGGACGCGAAAAATTTGCACATAGCGAAAAGTTTGAAATGAACCGCTGGTTCCATGACTTTTTGATGAAATATTTTGAGAACGTAGTAATTCCTAAAAAATGGCGTTTTGTAGAAAAGCTGCCGTCAGATGTTCAGGGAAAAATTCACAAACTGGAAGTTATGGCATTGTTTGAGTAAGTAAGAGGTAAAGTATGAATTTTAATGATCATGATATTAGAGATGAAGTTGTAGTTTCAAAAGAAGAAAACTCAGTAGCACTGGAATTTGTAATTCCAGCTTCAAGTGATTTTTTTGATGGACACTTTCCACAGTACAAACTTCTGCCTGCAGTTGCACAGTTTGAAGTAATCACACGTTTTTCAAGAAAATATTTTGGAACACAGAGGTATGTTCCAAATATCAAAAGAATGAAATTTTCTGCGCCTATTAAACCTGATACAAAGATCCACCTTGAACTGACTTATAAAAAGGACAAAGGAACAGTAACTTTCAATATGGCAGATGCAAATGTTGAAGGAAAAGTTTATTCTTCAGGATCTTTTGCTGCGCTCTCGGAGATTTCAGCATAATGTCAGATCAAACAGAACAGAAATTTGGTTTTGTAATTCCTGTTTATAATCATGGTGCTGTACTTGAATCAGTTGTTAAAAATCTGATTCAGTATAATTTTCCAATCATTGTTGTAGATGATGGAAATGATGAAAAGAACAAGGCTTTTATAAATGATATTGCAGAACGCTATTCTCTCATAACTTTGCTTGTGCACCCAAAAAATAAGGGTAAGGGTGAAGCAATGAAGACTGGTGTGCGTAAAGCAGAAGAAATGGGGCTCACACATATTCTTCAGATTGATTCAGACGGGCAGCATGATGCAGGAAGAATTCCTCAGTTTCTTGAGCTTTCGAAACAGAATCCAAAGGCAATTATCTGCGGTTATCCGGTTTATGATGAATCGGCACCACATCATCGTGTAGTTGCAAGAAAGATTTCTAATGCCTGGATTCATATAGTTTCATTTACAACTTCAGATCAGGTACGCGATGCTTTGATTGGTTTTAGAATCTATCCTGTTGCACCATATTGTAAAGTTTTACGCCGTCACTCAATAATTGATACTCATATGGGCTATGATATCGATATTCTGGTTCATTTATTATGGCTCAATGTTCCTGTTATTTCAGAAGCAGTAAAAGTTCATTATCCGGAAGGCGGAGTTTCTAATTTCCGTGCAGTAAGAGATACTCTTCACATCTCATTTACTTATGCACGACTTTGTATTGGAATGGTTTTACGAATTCCTATTTTATTGAAGAGGAAGATTTTTGGATGAAAGATTCATCTTTTGATGACAAGACTCACTGGTCAGAGGAAAAAGAGGCCATAAAAACAAATAAGCCTTTGAAAATTATTTTATTCCTTCTGAAGAGTCTGCCATCTGCACTTGTACATACAATTTGCTATCCTATAGCTTTTTTCTATTTAATATTTGCTTCTCATGCAAGAAAATTTGCACGCGCGTATCAGAAACAACTCAGGAAATTTACAAATGGAAAAGTTCCTCACAGAATCAGCGCGTTCAGGCAGATTTTGAGTTTTGCATTTTGTCTTATAGAGAAAATGGAAGGCTGGCTTGGTAAAGTTAGTTTTGACCGTATTTCTATGCAGGATGATGATATAAAAGATCTAGTTGAGCATTTGAAAAATGGCGAAAGTGCAATTCTTATGGCTTCACATTCCGGGAATATGGAGCTTATGAGAAGTATGCAGGATTATGTAACAAAGCTCTGTGGAAGAAAAGTTCCAATTGTCATCATAATGGACATGCAGATGAGTGAGAACTTTACACAGACCCTTAAGGAAATAAATCCTGAGTATTCTACAAATGTAATTGATGCCTCAACTTTTGGTCCGGAGTCTATGATTCTGATTCAGGAACAGGTTGAAAAAGGTGCTCTGATTGTTGCTGCCGGTGACAGAACAAGTATTCATAATCGGGATAAGGTAATTACAAAAAGCTTCCTTGGCCGTGAAGCAAAATTCCCTTACGGAGTTTTCTTAATTCCAGCACTTGTAAAACTTCCTGTGTATTTTATGTTTGGAATGCGTGAAAAGCTTTCAATTTTTAATCCTAAATATAATATCTATATTGAAAAATCAAAAGTTGATTTTGCTTATTGCAGTCGTTCAGAACGTGGAGCTTTTATTGAAAAATGCTGTGGTGAGTTTGTAGAAAAACTGGAAAAGTTCTGTGTTTTGTATCCTTATCAGTGGTATAATTTTTTTAACTTCTGGAGTTAATGTGTTATGAAGAAAAACCTTTGTTTATTAAGTTTGATTTTTATTACCACAGTTCTTTTCGCTCAGAATGTTCATTCTCTTGATTCAGTTTGTGAAAACCTTGCTTCTCATCCGAATACAACTGGAGATTTTACACAGATTAAAACAATACAAACGAACGGTCGTAAGTTAAAGTCTACCGGTAAATTTATTATTAGTCCTGATGGAATTTTATGGAGTACAGAAAAACCAGTTTTTTCTTCTCTGATACTTACAAACACAGCCGTTGTGCAAACAGCAGCAAATGGAAAGAAAACTGTTTTAAGTGGAAAAGATAATCAGATTTTCAAAAATATTTCTGGAACTCTAACTTCAGTTTTATCTGGAAATGTAACTGAGCTTAAAAAGAATTTTAATTGTGATTTTGAAATAGATCAAAGCAGTAAATGGACAATCAGTCTTGAACCAAAAGATTCTACTATTGCGTCTGTCATGAAAACACTTGTATTGTCTGGAACTTATTCAGAATTTGCAGTTCTGGATTCGCTTGTGATGTCAGAAGCTTCTGGTAATACAATCAGTTATGAGTTTACAAATCAGAAATATCCAAAGGAGCTTTCTGAAGATGAAAAACAGATCTTTGTTATTGAATAATTATTTTCAGAATATTTCACAGAAAAAACTTTTGGGTGGCTGGATTTTTTATCACACTCTCATCGTTGTTTTTTTTCTTGTATCACTTATTGTATTTCGAGGTCGAATTGGTATAGATTCAGATCTCTTTAATCTTGTTCCAAAAAACATTTCGATGGCTTCTGTAAAAAAAGCAGATGATAAAATGATGTCTGTAACGTCACAGAATGTTTTTGTGCTTGTTGCAAATGAAGATTTTTCAGAAGCAAAGAAGGTCGCAGAAACTGTTTATTCACAGCTAAAGGACAGCAAGAATTTTGAAAGCATTTCTCTTTATAACGATGTAAGTGCAATGGGCGAGATTACGGATTTTTTATATCAGTTCCGTAGTTTTCTGATTGATGAGAAAACAGCTGATTCAATTCTTGCAAGTGATGAGGGAGCTCAGGATTTTGCCATCGAAGCTTTATCTAAGGCTTATGGTGGTTTTACAATGCTGCCGCTGGATAATCTTGATTCTGATCCATTTTTACTTACTGAATACAATTTACAGAATTATCTGAACGCTCTTCAGAATTCCGGAACTGCCATGAGTGTAAAGGATGGGGTGCTTGCTTCGAGCTTCGATGGCAGGTGGTATGTTATGATTAGGGGTGTGCTGAGCCGCAGGGGTTCTAAGCTTGCCTCTAAGGATAATGCGATTACGGAAATCTATAGAGTTTGTGAAAAAGCAGGAACTGCTGAAAGTGGATCAAGTTTTGTATATTCGGGAACTCCTTTTCACAGTCATGAAAGTTCTAATTCAGCAAGCAGGGAGATTGCAATTATTGCTACAGTTTCAATGCTTGTAGTAATAATCCTTTTGATTTTTATTTTCCGTTCTGTGCGACCACTGATTTTTTCTGTTGGTTCAATTTTGGTTTCCCTTGGAATTGCAGTACTTGCGACACTTGCAGTTTTCCATAGAATGCACGTTATTACCCTTGTATTTGGAACGTCATTGATTGGTTCATGTATAGATTATAGCCTTCATTTCTTTACACACTGGTCAGCAAATAAGGAATTAAAATCCAGTATAGAAATTCGAAATCATATTTTTTCCGGCTTACTCATGGCAATAATTTCCACAGGAATCTGTTTTGCTATATTACTGTTTGCTCCATTTATGATTTTGAAGCAGATGTCATTCTTCTGTCTTGCTGGTCTTATAAGTTCGTTCCTTACAACAGTTGCAGTATATCCTTATATCAAACTTCCGGAACAGCGGGGCAACGTACGTTTTACAAACGGCTTTGCGAAACTTGCTTCAAACCTTGAGCGTAAATGGGTAGGGCGAACAGTAATAATTTCACTCTTTGCTTTATCAATTCTTTCGATAGCAGTTTTCCATAAAAACGTAAAAATCAAAAACAATCTTCTTACTCTTTATGATATGAAGGGCCGTCTTTTACAGGATGAGATAACAGCCTCTCAGGTAATTCAGTATACTCCAGGCGGCTGGTATATTGTCAGCGGAGAAACAGAAGATGAAGCCCTGAAAAATGAAGAAAAGCTGCGAAAGGAATTTGAAACACTTACAGATGGAAGTGTTGGATATATAAGCACCTCGAGTTTTATTCCATCAAAAGAGACACAAAAAAAATCCCGTGAGGCTTATAAGAAGCTCATGAAATCTGCACCGGAACAGCTTCAGGCACTTGGCTTTGATGAGGTTGAAAACTTTGATGCTTATATGTCTCTGGCAGCGGATTATGAATTAACAAAGAATAGTTATGTATCTTTTGAAAACGGAAATGTTCCTGCATTTGTTGAATCGGCTATTTCTTCTGCCTGGCTTGGAAATGTCGATGGAAAATATTTTACAGTATTATTACCGACTAAAGTAACTGATTACGCTGCATATCGTTCTCTGGCTGATGCAGATGATAATGTTTATTTTATTAGTAAGTCTCAGGATATCAGTGCTGATCTCGACAGCCTTACGGTAATGATTCTTAAATTCTTTATTGCAGCATACATACTTATGTTTATAATGCTGCGTTTCTTCTATTCCTGGAAACAGGCCTTTAAGATTATTTCCGTTCCATTCCTGATTATTCTTGTAGTGGTTGCCTGCTTTGCAGCATTTAATATCAATATGGAATTTTTCTCAGTAACAGGTTTGATTCTTGTATTTGGACTTGGACTGGACTATATCATTTATATGATGGAAAACGAAAAGAAATCTAATTCTATTCTCGAACCTTTTGCTACAATGGTTTCTTTTGTCACAACTATCATATCTTTTGGTGCTCTTGCCCTGAGTTCCTTTAAGCCTGTTCATCTAATCGGACTTTCTATTTTTATAGGGCTTGTCACAGCCTATATCAGTTCGTTCTTTTACGGCCGACAGGAATAAAAATTGAATGCCCTTTTCTGTTTGTTATGATATACTTTATAAAAAACAGAAAAGAGGCAGAAAATGAAAATTTGTGATTCAATTAAATATGTCGGTGTTGATGACCATGAAATAGATTTATTTGAAGGCCAGTTCGAAGTTCCAAATGGAATGGCCTACAATTCCTATGTAATTTTAGATGACAAGATTGCCGTAATGGATTCGGTTGATGCCCATTTTGGTGAAGAGTGGCTTTCAAATATTGTCGGTGTACTTGAAGCCGCTGGTGGACGTAAGCCTGATTATCTTGTTGTTCAGCACATGGAAATGGACCATTCGGCAAATATAAAAGCCTTTACAGATAAATATCCTGAAGCAAAAATAGTTGGTTCTAAGATGTCTTTTAACATGATGAAAAGCATGTTTGGAACCGATTTCGCAGATCGTCAGATAGTTGCAGGCGAGGGTACAGAACTTGAACTTGGTGCAGCTGCAGGAGATCATACTTTGAAGTTTATTGCAGCTCCAAATGTTCACTGGCCTGAAGTAATCATGACTTATGATGTAAAAGAAAAGGTTTTGTTTGCCGCAGATGCTTTTGGAAAGTTTGGCGCAAATGATTACTATGATCCTGAAGGCTGGGCATGTGAAGCTCGCCGCTATTATTTTGGAATTGTCGGAAAGTTCGGTCCACAGGTTCAGGCAGTTTTGAAAAAGGCAGAAGGATTAGAGATTAAAACAATCTGTTCACTTCATGGCCCTGTTCTAAGTGACAATATCAAATATTATCTTGATACTTATAATACCTGGTCGAGCTATGGTGTAGAAAGCGAAGGTATTGTGGTAAATTATACTTCAGTTTATGGAAGTACAAAAAAAGCTGCAGAGAAGATTGCAGAAATTCTTAAGGCAAAGGGCTGTCCTAAGGTTGCCTTGAATGACCTTGCCCGTGAAGATATTTATGAATGTGTTGAGGATGCCTTCAGATATGGAAAAATGATTCTTGCTACAACAACTTATTGCGGCGGCGTATTCCCAAAGATGCGGGAATTTATTGAACATCTTACAGAGCGTAATTATCAGAATAGGAAAATCGGACTGATAGAAAACGGTTCATGGGTACCTTCTGCTGCAAAGGGAATTGTTGCAATGTTTGAAGGAAGTAAGGATATTACTTTTGCAGAAAATAAAGTAACAATCAAAATCACAATGACAGAAGAAAATGAAGCCGAGCTCGAAAAGCTTGCAGATGAAATGTTGAAATAAAAGTGGAGTAAAAAAATGAAAATGGAAACAATGCCGGAAGTAACAAAAACAGAAAACGGAGTCTTCTGGAAAAACACATACGAAAAATTTGAAGCACAGGTTTATGTTCCTAAAAGTGAACTGCAGGGCGATATTCTGAATTACGGTTTTATAGCACCATATCTTCTTGTGTTCGCGGATAAGCCTCTCCAGCAGAACGAAGCAATTTCGTTCGCGCGTGCTAAAGGCCTTGAAAAGCTCGCCGCTGCTTTTGATTCAAGTGTCGTATTTATTGCACCAGTTGCAGATGGAAAAATCTGCGACTGGAAAAATGCTGCGCCAGATATTCTTTCTGAAATCATTTCGAACTCACGCATTCATCAGTATCATAAAGATGGAGTTGTAATTGCTAATAATTTCTTCCGTCATTCAATAGACGGTTATTATATTCGTGGTGCAATTTTCCGTGCAGTTCTGATTGGTTATGGAGAAGGTGCCGATTACATTGCAGAAAACTGTCTTCATCATTTTGAAGGTGATGGACTTTGGGGCCGCTCAGACCTCGCTCCTGCAACCTGTATTTTAAATGGACTTACAGTAGCTCCTGAAGTTGGAGCAGATGATATTCCGGTCATTTCTTATGGAAACAGCGATGATGCAAATGCTCTGTTCGAATCACGCTGTAAACATTTTATCAAACGTGCTTGTGAGCCTTCACCAGAAGAATTTATTTCCGATTATTACAGTTTTGCTAAACAGTTCCGCCGAATGAATGGACCGCTTCAGATTGACCCGGATCTTGAAAAAGATGGACTTGTAATTGAACCTGGAATTGCAGAAGTAAAAACTTCATCAGATAACTGTGGAGATGACAAGGGAACAAAAAATCATAAAATCGGATACTTTGCTTTTTACAACAAGGGACTTTTTGATAGCCCTGATGCAAAGCCCGTTCCTCTTGTGCTTGGCTTCCATGGTGGTGGGGACAGCTGTTTCTTCTTTTCTACAATGGCAGGCTGGGCAAAGATTGCTCATCGTCATAATTTCCTTCTGGTTACAATTGAAAATCATCTCAACAGTACAGCGACAGAAATGATTGAACTGCTGGCAATCTTAAAGAAAAAATACAGCATTGATACAACTCGAATTTATGCAACTGGCTTCTCAATGGGTGGCTGCAAAACCTGGGATATGATTCAGGAATATCCGGAAGTACTTGCTGCAGCAGCTCCAATGGATGCAACTTTTGATGTTGGCTGTAACGTTTACGGAAACAAAGTTGAAAAAGGAATAAATACAACAGTTCCAGTTCCGGTTTTTTATGCCGGTGGTGAAGTAACTCCTCTTCCAGAACTTCCGTTCCAGGAACAGAAATGTCTGGACAGAATGGCATATGTTTTACTGTTAAATAATGCAGAACTTGCTGAACGTTATGAGCAGGAAGTAACACTGGAAAATAAAGATACCTGGGAAAACAAAATCTGGGGAATCAATGGTGATGAGGTAGAACAGTCTTATGACGAAAGTCGGGATGCTACCCTCACAATGCAGAAATTCCGTAGTACAGATGGCCGTATTCTCAGTGTGTTTGCAAGTATCAGCGGACAGGGACATGACTGTCGCGAACATACCTGTGAACACGCATGGCAGTTCATGAGCCAGTTTACCAGACAGTAATATGCAGAAGGTGAATTATCAGAAACAGCTGGATAAGATTCTTGAAAAGATGGATTTGGTAAATGGCGATAGTTTATCAAAGCCATCTTTGCTGCTTCATGCCTGCTGCGGTCCATGTTCTTCATATGTCCTTGAGTATTTATATAAGTATTTTGATATAACTGTTTTGTATTACAATCCGAATATATATCCTCAGGAAGAATATGAACGCCGTTTTTCAGAGCTCAAGAAACTCTATGAAAGTTTTCCGCCGGCTCTGGAAGGGAAGGTGAAAGTTGTTGAACAGAACTATGATCCAGAGGAATTTTACGAAGCAGTAGGAACCCAGGAAAATCCCGAACTCGCAAAAGAACCTGAAAAAGGAGAACGCTGCCGCCGCTGCTACGAGTTCCGTCTGCGTCGAGCCTATGAATATGCTTGCGCCGGCAAGTTCGACTATTTCTGTACAACCCTTTCAATCAGTCCGTTTAAGGATGCAGAAAAATTAAATGTGATTGGTGAACAACTGGAAAAGGAAGGCGGACCGCACTGGCTTCCATCAGATTTCAAGAAAAAAGGCGGCTTTAAGAGAAGTCTTGAAATCAGCGAAGAATATGGAATGTATCGTCAGGATTATTGTGGCTGTGTTTATTCCAAAAACAATAAGAATTCTGTTATAATAGAATCATGACAACATCAAAAACTGCAGAAAATGTACGCGACGTAATCCGCTATCTTCAGAAATTTAAGAATGCGCTTCTGGTTATTTATCTTGATGATAAAACAATCAGTTCACCACTTTTTTCTTCTCATATAAGAGATATAGCCATGCTCCATCAGGCAGGCTTAAAGGTTGTTCTGATTCCTGGAGCACGACGTCGTATTGATGAAGTTCTGGACAATGCAAAAATCAAATGGACTTATAACGAAAATATGCGCGTTACAACTCCAGATGCAATGCCTTTGATTAAAATGGCAGCCTTTGATGTTTCAAATACAGTAATGACAAGTCTTGCTGCAAATAATATTACAGCCGTAATCGGAAACTGGGTACGCGCCCGCGGAAAAGGTGTGCTCAACGGTTTTGATTATGGAACTGCCGGAGAAATTGATAAACTCGAAACAGATGCAATCTGCACTGTTTTGAATGACGGTTTTATTCCGATTTTCCCATGTATCGGCTGGAATGCTGCAGGGCATCCTTATAATATTTCTTCAATGCTGCTTGCAAAGCAGGTTGCAATGAACCTCAAGGCAGATAAGCTTTTCTTTATGATGTTCAATGAGGAAATTAAAGCTCAGAATTATGCAATTCCAGAAGGTCTGGCACTTTCAGAAACTGGAAATATACCTGCAATGGATTTGGAAGAAGTAGACAGATTTCTTGATGCAAACCCTTCAATAGGTGGAGAAATCAGAAATCTTATGAAAGCTTCTCAGGAAGCTTGTCGTGCAGGCGTAACTCGTGTACATATTCTGAATGGAAATAAGGACGGAGTTCTTCCTTGTGAAATCTTCAGTGGACTTGGTTCCGGTACAATGATTTATACCGGCGGCTATGGAAAGGTTCGTCCTATGGTTCAGACAGATATTCCTTCTGTACTTTCTATCATGCGGCCGTTTATGGATGCCGGAAAACTCCTGCCAAGAACAGAAGCTCAGCTTTCTGCAGATCTGGCAGATTATATTGTTTTTGAATTAGATGGCGGTGTGCATGCCTGTGCAGCACTTCATTTTTATCAGGATGGACAGGCAGAAATTGCCGCTGTTGCTGTTGATGAAAATTATGCTCATATGGGAATTGGTCCAAAGCTTATGGACAATCTGATTGAACAGGCAACACAGGCTGATTCAACATCAATCTTTATCATGACAACTCAAACAGCAGACTGGTTTGAACAGCTTGGTTTTGTAGAAGATACTATTGATTCACTGCCGGAGGAGAGACAGAAGCTCTGGACTCCTCAGCGAAATTCTAAAGTTTACCGATTAAAGCGGTAAGCAGTTCTGCTGCTTTTTTATGAGTTACAGGAGACGGATGCCAGTCGGCGCCAATTCCGTCTTCTGGTTTTTGTTCAGTAAAAGACAGGAACTCAGCCGTTACCTTTGGAAAATCTTTTTTGAAAAGAGCAACTGCTTCTGCTACAGAGGCATTGAGGGCTTCTCCCATTATTCCAAGACAGCATACAATTTTTGCACGCGGGCTGCGGCGATGAACAGCTTCCATAAGATGGCGGAGCTGTGCTACATAATTCAGACGACGGTCTTCAATTCCGCGAACCCAGCTTATATCATTTGTTCCCAGGTTGATTACAACAATGTCAGGTTCAAAGCGGCCTTCCGGCTTCCACACCTCAGGTTCAAGTTCCAGTCTGAGTGAAAGAGACTTGTCTGTGTACGGCCAGGTAGCCTGCATCAGCCATTGAGTTTCAGGAAGGTTTACAGTTTCTGGATCTACATAATTTGAGGTGAGGCCAATACCACTCCAACTGCAGAGTTGAACCTCTGCACCAAGAGCTTTAGCGGTAAGAAAAGCATAAGCTTTGTCCGGGCGTTCCTGTTGTGTTGTAAAGGTATCTTTTTCCCAGATTCCTTCAACGCCATAACCACAGGTAATGCTGTCGCCGATGAACTCGAGCTTTAATGGCTGTTCGGTTGAAACCATTGCAGAAGTCTGCAATTCCCCGTCAATATCGATATCCTTCAGTCCTGCATACCCGAAAGCTGCTTCACTGAATTTCATAACACGAACGGTTACAGTCTTCTCTACATCAGATTCAAACAGAGTGCAACGAGTCTCAGCCTCGCGTAAGGTTAAACGGAAATCAGGCTCCTCAGGAATTGCGCCAATACATGTATCAGTTCCTTCAGTTATAAAAACACCGAGTACGGCCTTATTTTCTTCTGACCAACCATCTGGATCGCTTACAAGTGTTGCCTGAGCCTTTTTACCTTTCATAACAAAGCAAAAGCCACTTGCAGAATAATCGAAATAACGGATACCTTTGTTGTCGAGATAGCGACCGTTCCAGATAAGATTGTCAAAAGAAAGTTTCATAGGTTCCTCTATTTAATACATTTGGAAATCTTACTGCATACTGATTCTTCCAGAAGCGAAAGTTCAGGAAGCTCTGGTAATTCAGCATAGTAATTGTACAGCCAGTCGCCGTCCTTTGCTTCATATGGGTCACCTGCAGGTTTGCAGCCTTTTTGAGGACAGTTCATTCCGTCAGCAGGAGGCAGGAAATAGTGCAGTTTGAAAGTGCCTGTTTTTTTTATGGCATTCTTGCGCTCAAAGAAGTAAGGCATCAAATCAACATATTTTGTACCTGGAGCTTTGTAGAACCACCAGCCGTTAAATTCAATCATCATGTTGAGAGGAAGCAGCTTGTCATTAAAATGAAGCTCAAACTGAACAGGAGTTTTTGAAAGTTTAACAGGAACTTCAATTCCTTCTGCATCTTCTGCACCACCCCAACGGAGCTTTATAGGGAACTCGCTGACATCTTCACCTTTTTGAATTTTCTGACTAAAGAAAGGTCTGTGTAACTGTTCACGGTACATTGCCATAATAGGCTGTTCAATTCCAACTTCGCTATTATTTGGATCGGTAATTTCAAGACCAAGACGACCATCATCACGGAACTGATAGAGGGTAAATGCACTCAGCCATTTTTCTTTATCAGCCTGAAGCAGTTTCATAAATTCTTTCATCATATTTGACTGAGCAAATGGACCTGCAACATCACCATCAGCATTAAGCTCAGAAAGAACCATAGGTTTGTCCTGGCCTGTGATTTTCTTTAACCGTTTGTAAGTGAGTTTACATTTTTTATAAACTTCTTTTACGCTGTAGCGGGCATAATTTTTTGTATCTTTGCTCACAACATCGTTTGGCCAGCCCCAGTGAAGAGAAAGGTAATTGTCGCCAGACCAGATATCTGCAGCCTTATGAGCTTCAAGGAAGATGTCTTCCATTTCAAGTTTTCCGTCAGCCATATACATTCCGGCACATAAAATCATCTTTACGTTTGGAGCATATTTGTGCATAACCTTGCAGGTCATTACAAAAAAGTCTGCAATTTCCTGGTAAGTTGCCCGTTTTGTATAGCAGAACCAGTCACCCGTACATTCATGATTAACGCGTAAGAGTACACGGCCATAAGGTCGGAGATCCTTAGCAATCAGAATGATATCTTCTTCTTTTAAGTGAGGATCAATAGTGAGAGTTAATACAACATCCATTCCATGACGGCGGATTTCTTTCATAAAATTAAAAGGCTCGTTATCTCTTAAGCCTTCGCGTCCACCACGATACGGGAAATAGTTTTCATATGGAGAATCCCATGCACCGGTAGATTCACGACCGGTATCAATTTCGCAGGCACGGGTAGGCCATTCCTTATCGTTTGGATAATAGCTATACATCAAACTGATTCCACGATGAACCTTTTTGAGCTTCTGAAGAATATAATCCTGATTTACATAAAGACCGCGTTCGCTGCCGTCTCCCATGTCTAGGGCACAGGTTGCCGGAGTTAATAAAACCTTTTTCATGTTCTCTATTATACACGGAATGCAATAGAAAAATATAGGGAAATATTTTGAGAATTCAAAAAAACTGTTATATAATCAAGATTTAGGGACCGTGAATGAAAAAGTATAGAAATTCTCAGATAATCATACTAACAATCTTTTGCATACTGTTAAATTTTATCGGAAAGGTGATTGCTGAAAAATTTCAGCTCCCGTTATGGCTCGATGCCTTTGGTACCTTTCTTATGGCTTATGTACTCGGTCCGTTCTGTGGAGCAATTGTAGGAGCCGCAGGAAATATTCTTTATGGTTTTATAAATCCTGTTTCCTATGCTTATTCTATTACCAGCATTTGTATCGCTCTTGTTGTAGGTTATTTTGCTAAGTATGGCTGGATGAAAAATCTTTTTAGAACAATGTCACTCAGCGTAATGGTAACCGGAGTCTGCGTTGTTATTTCCTGTATTTTGAATGTAATTTTTTATGATGGAATGACAGGTAATTACTGGGGCGATGGAATAATTGCCATGCTTCAGCATTGGGGCGTTGCACGGCCAATTCAGATTGTACTGGGTGAATTTTATGTTGATTTTGTTGATAAGGTTATCACTCTTGGCGCGCTTTATTTTGGAATAAAAATCTACAGATATTTAAAAGTAAAAGTGGATAAACCAGTAAAGCCTCTGGTTGCTCTGTTATTTGTGGTTTTATTGGGAGTGTTTGTACCGTCCCGTTCTTATGCTTCTTCAAAAAAGTTTGACTCCTATATCCGGACGGTTTACAACAACACAAACGGACTTCCCGGTGGAGAAGCAAATGATATTGCCAGTACTTCAGATGGAATTTTGTGGATAGGAACTTATGCCGGACTTTACCGTCATAACGGAAAAGAGTTCCGTCTTATGAATGAGTATGATTCAATAAAAACAGTCCGCTGTCTTTTTGTTGATGATGAGGGAAGAATGTTTGTCGGTACAAATGATAACGGACTTTCAATTATCATCAATGAAGAAATTACAAACGTGCTTACTGAAAAAAACGGACTTCCTGCAGATTCTGTTCGCTGCATTACATCAGCTGCGGATGGAATGTATTATGTCGGAACTTCGGCTGAGCTTGCAGTTGTAGAAATAAATGACGGTATTCGGATTAAGTCAATTGTACCTGAGGTCCACTCGGCTCTTCGTGTTACTGCGGACGGGCGCGGGCATGTAGCGGCAGTCACTGCTGGCGGTAAGCTTTTCGTACTGCAGGATAGGAAGGTGATGACGACCGCCGCGTTTAATGAAAAATTTATTTCGACGGCTTTTGCGGAGGACGGCAGACTTTATGCAGCCACAGAAGGAAATCAGCTTTTTGTGTTTGAGCTTGAAGAGTCTATAACCGGTGCTGTTCATAAGGACAGTCTAAAACTGCTTGAACGCATTAACTGTGGTTCAATGAATCATATCAATTCTCTGGTCTTTAATGAGAATGTTCTGTTCCTGTGTTCAGATGCTGGAGTAGGTTATATTGATTACAAAAAAGATAACAGTTTTCATATGGTAGAAACCGGAATCTTCAATAATTCAATTGATAATATGATTGAAGATTATCAGGGCAACCTGTGGTTTTCTTCTTCGCGTCTTGGACTTCTTAAAATGTGTGAAACAGCCTTTGCAGAAATCTATCTTTCAGCAGGTTTTGATGAGGCAGTAGTCAATTCAGTTACAAAGTTTAACGGTAAGATTTATTTTGGAACAGATGATGGGCTTTCTATGATTGATGCAGAAGAAGGAAAGCCGTGTGAAAATCAGCTTACAAAAATGATGGAAGGACTGCGCATACGTTGTCTGATGCAGGACAGTAAGGATTGCATGTGGGTTTGTACTTACACTAAAGGACTCTACTGTTTAGATAAGAACGGCAGAATCGAAGCTTATGAAACCGATACAGCGCAGCAGTTCCGAGTTCTCCTGGAACTCTCCGACGGTACAATAGCCGCCGCCGGTAAAAAAGGAATTACTTTCTTAAAAGACGGCACAGTAACAAAACGTCTCACAAAAGCAGACGGCTTTGAAAACCAGGTAGTCCTCTCACTCTCAGAGCTCCCAGACGGAACTCTCATAGCCGGCACCGATGGCGGCGGAATTGCAATTATTAAAAATCAGAAAATTGAAAAACTGCTGCGCCGTCAGGACGGCCTTAGTTCTAATGTAATACTGCGAACCGTAAATGATCATGAAGGTACAGTGCAGACCGGTGCCTTTTATGCAATCACAAGTAATGGACTATGTTATATTGATAAGGATTTTAATATCAGAGTTCTTTCAAATTTCCCATATTCAAATAACTACGACATGATAGTCCGCGACGACGGAAATATTTTTGTGCTCGGAAGTGCAGGAATCTTTGTTGTAACAAGAGAGGCTCTGCTTTCTGGAAACAAGGTTGATTATATCCTTCTGGATTTAAAGCGTGGTCTTATAGGCTCACTTACCGCTAATTCATGGAATTATATAGATGACGAAGGAAATCTTTATCTTTCGTGTGATACAGGTGCGAGCTGTCTTAATCTGGATACCTACGACAAAAATGATCGCTCTTACAGAATGCAGCTCAAATCAGTTCTCGTAAATGGAAAACGCTACATTGTGCAGAAGGATATTCCGTTTGTAATTCCTGGTGACAGTGACAGCATAGAAGTAATTCCAGAAATCCTGAATTATTCTATAAATAATCCGTGCATCAGCCTCTACATGGAAGGAATAGATGAGCAGCCGAATGTGATGACGCAGAATGAACTTGCAAGTGTGATTTATTCAAACATTTCGGCAGGTAAATATAACTTCCATATTTCTCTTCTCGACAGTAAGGGCCTTAATGTTGTAGAGGAGATTGTTTATGAAATTGAAAAACCTTTCCATATTTATGATAACTGGTGGTTTAAGTTTTATGCATTCTTTGTTCTGATAATGGCAATTGCCTGGTTAACCTGGTACGTAACGGCAACTATTCAGAATCTTCGTTATGAAAAGCAGGAAAAAGAACTTGCTCATGTACGTGAACAGATCCGCATGAGTAATGAAACAATTCTTTCTATTGCGAATGCAGTAGAAGCCCGCGATAAGAGAACTGGCCGACATTCTCTTAGAGTTGCAGTTTATTCAATGCTTATTGCAGCTGAACTTGGTTTTGATGGAGAAGAACTTGAAAATATTCGTCAGATAGGTTTGCTTCATGATATCGGAAAAATTGGTGTACCGGATTCTATTCTGAATAAGCCTGCAAAACTAACGGCAGATGAGTACGACACAATGAAAACTCATGTTGATATTGGCGGTGAAATTCTTAAGGATTTTACTCATATCAAAAATGTGGCCGACGGAGCTAAATATCATCATGAACGATATGATGGAACCGGTTATAACAGTGGTCTGAAGGGAGAAGAGATTCCTCTTACTGCCCGTATTATTGGACTTGCAGATGCTTTTGATGCAATGACTTCGCATCGTGTGTACAGAAATGCAATGCCAATGGACCTTGTTATTGAAGAATTAAAAAATGGAAAAGGAACACAGTTTGATCCTCATCTTGTAGATATTCTTCTTGAACTGATTGCTGCAGGTCGTATAGACGTTTCTGGAATCAATCAGTTGAGTGTTGAGGCGGAGGATTAGTATGAAAAAGAAATATCTGATTACTGCAATTACTGCTGTTATTACTGTATGCATTCTTAGAATAGGAATGCGTTTTCTGTACACAGATTACACACAGAAAAATATAAAGGTTGGTTTTGTTTATATTGGAGACAGTAGTACTCCTTACACAAATAATTTTGTGCGTTCTCAGCTTGAGCTCGAAAAAGCGTTCCCTCAAAACATTGCAACAATTTCAAAATATAATATTCCAGAAGAAAATTGTGAGCCGGCTATCCGCGATCTTATTTCAAATGGTTGTGATTTAATTTTTGGAACAAGTTATGGTTATGGCGATGTAATGAAAAAACTTGCCGGAGAATTCCCAAAGGTACAGTTTTGCCAGGCAACCTGCTCAAATGCAAATGAAGAACCTGTGCTTCAGAATTATCATAACTTTATGGGAACAATTTATCAGGGGCGATATATCTCTGGAATTGTGACAGGAATGAAATTAAAGAACTTGATTGAGCAGGGAAGAATCACTCCTGATCAGGCGAAAATCGGTTATGTTGCAGCCTTTCCTTTTGCCGAAGTAATTTCTGGTTATACGGCATTTTTCCTTGGTGTTCGCAGCGTTGTGAAGGAATCTGTAATGTCTGTGAGTTATACAAATACCTGGGGAAATACAACTACCGAACGGAAGTTAGCTGAAAGGCTGATAAATGAAGGCTGTGTAATTATTGCTCAGCATTCTGATACTACAGGACCGGCTATAGCTTGTGAGACGGCAAGTACCCGTGATGGAAAACTTGTTTATCATGTAGGATATAATCAGACAATGACAGATGTTGCCCCAACTACTTCTCTTATTTCTACAAGAATTAACTGGACTCCTTATTTTATTTCTGCAACAGAAGCTGTAATCAAAGGAAAGAAAATTGAATCGATGGTAAAGGCTGATGTCTTTGGAAATGATGCTGCAGCAGGATTTGAAAACGGCTGGTGCGAAATGATTGGCTTGAACAAGCTGATTGCAGCAGATGGAACTAAAGAAGAAATCGATGCAAAAATCAAACAATTTAAGACAAAAGGAATTTTAGTTTTCCAGGGAGATTATGTCGGAGTAAATCCTTTTGATGAATCAGATACTTATAATCTTAATAATCCTTACATAGAAAATGCATGTCAGTCTGCTCCAGCATTCAACTATATTTTGAAAGATGTTATTACGGTGGTTGAGTGATTCGATGCATCGTATCGAAACCATTGTCATACTGAACTCGGTTCGGATTTTTTTGTTAAACCTCTTGACATAGTAGTCTACATCATTGACTGTAATCATTTTTATCTATAAAATGTTTACATTAACATTGAAAATCTTTTTATTGATATGGAGTAAAATCAATGGCAACAAAGTATGTTTACTTTTTTGGTAACGGCGACGCTGACGGCGATGAGTCAATGCGCGCTGAACTCGGTGGTAAAGGTGCAAACCTTGCTCAGATGGCAAAGAA
>JAEEGJ010006368.1_pt1 | contig 35496 bp, 31 predicted proteins | sample 8958761 | NCBI WGS metagenome assembly JAEEGJ01 (sample SAMN16246546, study PRJNA631951) | gut metagenome | biome: gut microbiome; feature: rumen; material: RS-attached | host: Bos | place: Iran: Karaj | collected 2018-10
ATTCACCCTCGGGGGGGGATATGCCATGATTCCTTTGATAGAAGAAGAGGTGGTCAACAAAAAGCAATGGGTATCGAAGGATGCGATGCTCGACCTCATCGCCATCGCCCAGAGTTGTCCAGGTGTCTTTGCCATCAACATCGCCACCTTCATCGGCTATAAACTGCGCAAGACGAAAGGAGCCATCTTTACTACCCTCGGTACGGCCCTACCCTCGTTTCTGATTATCCTGGCCATCGCTATCTTCTTCAGTCAGTTTAAGGACAACCCATACGTGGCAGCCATCTTCCGGGGCATCCGTCCAGCCGTGGTGGCGTTGATTGCCGTACCGACCTTCCGTTTGGGTCAACGGGCAAAGCTCAACCGCTATACCATCTGGATCCCCATCGTCTGCGCCCTCGCCATCTGGGCTCTCGGTGTCTCGCCCATCTACATCATCATCATCGCCGCCCTTGCTGGCTATATATATGGGAAAACCCACCCCCAACCCCTCCCCAGGGGAGGGGAGTCTAAATAGACTTGTCAAATTGAAAACAAAGCGTATGACATTATATAGACTCGTGTTTGAAGTAACTAAACTCCCCACCCTTGGGGAGGGGAAGGGGGTGGGTCAATGATTTTCCTCAGCCTCTTCATCACTTTCTTTGAGATCGGCCTCTTCGGCTTTGGAGGCGGCTACGGTATGCTGTCGCTCATCCAGCATGAGACAGTCGAAGCCCATCACTGGCTCTCAACGGCTGAATTTACCGACATCGTCGCCATCTCGCAGATGACACCCGGTCCTATCGGCATCAACTCCGCCACCTACTGCGGCTATACTGCCATCCATAATGCGGGCTACGGTCACCTGATGGCAACACTTGGCTCGGCTACCGCCACCTTTGCCTTGGTGCTGCCCTCGCTGATACTGATGATACTGATTAGCAGGATGTTCATGAAATACATGAATACGCCTTTGGTTCAGTCTGTGTTCACAGGTCTGCGCCCTGCCGTTGTGGGTCTTCTCGCTGCTGCAACGCTTTTGCTCTGTAATAAGGAGAACTTCTCAACTCCGATGGACAACCCCTGGCAGTTCTTCATCAGCTGCGCCCTGCTCATCGCCACGGCTTTTGGCACGGGCTACCTGAAGATCAACCCCATCCGCATGATCTGCTACGCCGGCCTCGCCGGACTTTTATTACTGTACTGATAGGCTAATGCTCAATGTCAGATCGTCGGTGCGGTCCTCTCGTTCAGGATCGCCTAAGTTACTGGTATCTGTCAGTATGCTCTCGATGGTGGGCTTCAGGTACGTCACGGCCAGATTAATCAGCGTATTGTCACGCTTGCTGATACGGTCGATGTCGCTATTAATCTGTCCTACAGCTTCTGCATGCGCCTGATTCGCTTCGTTGCCCTCTGCATGAACAATGAAAGCCCGGGCAGCGATGTCGGCCAATTGTTGCTTCTCAACCGCGCTGAACGAGCCTATAGAGGCGAGTTTCTGATAAGCCTTGTCATACATACTTGCGAACAACCTTTCCTTAGCAGTCTTGGCAAAGGCGGCATCACCTGGCAACATATCTATATGCTTTGTTGCGACAGTCAGTTCCTTCAGGTCACGACTGAGTGTCAGTATGCGGTAGTCGCAGGGGTAAGAAATGGCCGAGCCGGTATTGATATCGTAGATGTCTCGGGTCAGGTCATCATTCCAGTCCTTCGCAATATCCGAAGTATGGAAATGACCTGTCAGTATGACCCTGATACCGGCATCAGCCAGTTTGTTGCGTACGTTCTCGTAATTGCCGATGGTAGCCGTACTGATGTACAGTTCGGCATTGTTGAAATGCGGAAAGAGCGGGTGGTGCATCATCGCAATCACCTGCCGGCCCTGGCGCTTAGCCTCCTCAGCCTGCTGACACACCCAATTGAGGGTGGTTCCCGACAGGTATCCGCTATGCGAGTCGATGCCAATCAGCGTCAGTCCTGCCACTGGCTCGCAGGCATAGCTAAGCGATGTGCTATCCTTCACCGATCCTTCACCGTAGCCGTAATGAGCATAAATAGTCCGGAAAACGCCTTCATCTATCGTACTGAGGTCGTGGTTGCCAGGAATGACAAACACCTTCACGCCAGCCGCTTTCAGTTTGTCGAGACCGGCCTTCACGTACTGATGATTCTCCATGTCGCCATCCTCCGTCAGGTCGCCTGTCACCAACAGCAGATGTGGCTTCTGGGCTCTGAATTGGCTGACGAGCTTGTCAAAGACCACGCGGCTCTTGTCTAACATCTTCCGTTCGCCGCCCATTGCGGTCTTCGAGGACACATGGATATCAGACATCACCACGATGCGGGTCTGGGCCAATGACGACAGCACCGTCAGCATTGACAGCATGACCAACCCCAGGACTTTTCCCCTCATGGCAGTCTGAGGAATCTTCATCTTTATTTCACCACGAATTTCTTGCCGTTGCGGATATAGATACCCGGTGCCTTGGGATTGACCACCCTTTCACCCTTCAGATTATAGACTGCACTCGTGTCACCTCTCACAATGGGCAGTCGCATGCCAGTAGAACCAGTAGGCTTTCTAGTGTTGATGATATAGAAATTGCCGGCCTTCATCGTCTTACCGCCGAAGTGGGTGAAGCCGAAGCCGCCGTTACGTGACAGATTGGTCAGCATATAGATATATTTCCCCTCCTTCACGTTGTACTTTGCCTTGAAGGCCTCCAACGACATATCCTCATCAGGACAGATCATATCGCTCCAGGAAAACGACGACCGTCGGGAACTGCTGGGCACTACCTCCACATCTGTTTCCTTTTTTGTCTTAATAATGACACATTCACCGGCCGGTATCACGTATTTGCCGCCAATGAAGATACCTTGGGCGAACCTGGCAGTTTTGCCATCCGAATAAACGGTAAACACATCGCCGAGGTGCTTGTCGATTTCCACATTGTATTTCGGACAGAGCTTGGCAAAGTACATACCAGAGCGGCCCTTGTCGGGTACGGTCTTGATGACAATGGTATCTTGTGCCAAAGCGTTCATACACTTCAGGCACAGCACCATAATGGCAATTATAACAAAATACTTCTTCATAACGTCTATTCGTTTTAAGTGTTAGAAGCCTTCATCGTCGCCGGCATCTCCGTCGTTGAAGGGAGCAAGGTCACCATCCTCAAAGTCATGAGAGGCACAAAGGAATCCTTCACTTTCCATAGAAAGGACCTCCATCCTGGGTGCTATGTATCGTCTTTTTTCCATCGTTGATAGTATTTTATGGGTTATTTCACTATATATTTCTTACCTTTGCTAACATAGATACCAGGAGAGGTGGGTTCAGCCGTCTTCACGCCCTGAAGATTGTATACCTCAGTATCATCGGCAACCTTCACAACAGTACCAACGGCCGTTGCCTCATCCAGCTCATGGCCTTCGGCATCCATCCAGACGGTGTTCAATCGAGAGGAGGCACCAGGCGCTCTGGTGTTGATAAGATAGAAATTGCCGGCTTTCATGGTCGTACCACCAAAGTGAGTAAAGCCGAAGCCACCATTGCGCTCCAAGTTGGTCAGCATATAGATGTACTTACCATCCTTCACACCGTAGGCCGACTTGAAATCCTCAAGCGACATATCTGTGGCAGGGCAGATAAGGTCGTTCCACGTAAACGAAGACCTGCGGGCAGTAGTGCTCACGTAGGGCACATCCTTGGCAACTGACGTCTTGATAACAACGCATTCACCGGCCTTAATCACATAGTTACCGACCTGGAACACGCCTTGGGCGAACCTGGCATTTGCACCATCCGTATAGACAGAGAATACGTCGGCATCGGTCTTGTCGATAGCCACGTCGGTTGTTGGGCAAAGCTTGGCAAAGAACTTGCCGGATGTCCCTTTGTCAGCGACGGTCCTGACCACATTCTCCTGCGCCGAAGCACACAAACTCATCATGCTCAAGACAGAGAGGGTCAAAGCAAATAAACACTTTTTCATCATATCTACTATTAGTTTTGCGGGACAAAGGTATATATAAAAAATGAAACAGCCAAAGAAAACGCTATAAATTAGGATAAAAAAAGATGGTTGCACATCTCTTACGTCTGTGCAACCATCCGAATTTATTCGGTTAATCCGAGTTCAGATCTGGATTAGAGACCGTCGTCCTCACCATCGTCATCGCCGCCGAAATCTACTTCGCCGCCATCGACGATGTCTTTAGAGCCACAGAGGAAACCCTCCAACTCCATCTCCAGCTCCTCTAACTCAGGAGCAACATAATACTTCTTCATAATTTTCTTTTTTCAAATTTTAATGTTAGAATTCATTTACTTCACAACGATCTTCTTACCGTTCTGGATGTAGACACGACCCTTGACAGGATTGTCAACACGTACACCCTGGAGGTTGTAGATAGCACCGTCGTTAATGTCGATGTTCTTAACAGTGTTAATACCGGTAGCCTCGCCTTCAACGTTACCGTCCTCGTCGAGCCATACGACCTCAAGACGACCAGCTCCATTGGGCTTTCTAGAGCAAGCAATGAAGAACTGACCCTCCTTAACGGTTGTACCAGTGAATGCTGTGAAGCCGAAGCCGACACCAGAAGTATTGGTCAGACGATAGAGATAATTCTGAGCAACACCAGGAGCAGCCTGCTTAGCCTTATACTGTACAATAGCGAGATCGTCACCCTCCTGAGAATCATAAACATCGTCATGACCGATTGAAGACTCTGCGAAGAGACGCTCATAGATCTCATTCAGGAACATACGGTGGATAGAAACCTCCTTAGCCTCCTTAGTCACAATGATCACGTGGCTATTAAATCCAGCACCCGTAACACCTGCATAACCTGCCCAAGACTGTGGCTGGATGACATACTTACCATCATAGGTACGAAGTGCCTGGAAGTAAGCCTTATCACCGTCAACATAGATGCTGTAAACCTTAGCGTCGTTAGCATCGATATATACAGGCTGAGTACCGTTGTTCACGTACTTGGCAACGAACTGATTTGCATTTGCCTTGTCCTGAACAGTCTGAACCTTAGTAATGTCAACCTCACCGAAGGTGGTGTTGAGAGGAGCAGCACCCTTGTGCCAGGTTGCAACGTAATCCAGATAGTTGCTGTTTGTAGCAAACAGAACGTAAGGCAGACATCCGTAGAATGCATTATCGTCAACCATCAAATCTTCGATGTTGTTTTCGGGCTGATAAGTGAAGGTCTTCAGACTAGTACAATATGAGAATGCAAACTCATCAACAGGATATGTGATAACTCCAGGAGTTACAGTGACAGGAAGTACTCCATTATCAAACCATTCAACATCCTCGAGTGCTGTGCAGAAAGCGAAGCAGCCGCTAGGAATACTACCGCCGATCTTCACGCTCTTCAGAGTAGTGTTAGCGTTGTCTTTGTCACGTCCAGAATAGCCGAGGAAAATTGAAGGATCCTCATCATCAAATTTACGATACTCACCGAAGAGAACACCACATGAAGTCAGGTAAGGAGCCTCGAAGTTCTCGATAGGAGCATCGGCGAAGATACCGTCGCTGTTGATAGTCAGCAGCTCATCGGGGAATGTAATCTCAGCAAGAGCGGTACAACCCTCGAACGGATACTTGCTATCCAGGTTCACGAGCTTAGTCTTACTCAGGTCAAGAGCGGTAAGAGCAGCGCAGTTGCGGAATGCATAATTACCAATTTTAGTCAGCTTATCAGCCTTCTTAGCGTGCTTGAATGTAACAGTAGCCAGATTCTCGCAGCCGTCGAATGCCATGTTACCAACGTTGGTAATAGCAGCAGGAATCTCGATAGAAGGCAAGCTTACGCAGTTCTGGAACAGTCTATTAGCAAGAGCGCCAGCCCAGCTTTCAGCAGTGAAGCTTGTCAGATTAGCGCAATCGGCAAATGCAGCCTGTCTAATAGTCAGAGTCTTCTTATCGTCAGCATTTGCGGGAATAGCAACTTCTGCAAGAGCAGTCTTCTGGAATGCATTTGCACCAATTACAGTGAGTGCTGTAGCAGCAGAGAAGTCTACAGTAGCAAGAGCGGCGCCCTGGAATGCATTATCGTCGATTGTCACAACACCCTCAGGAATAGCAACAGTCGTCAAAGCAGAGAACGGCATCCAAGTCTCAGGATCTTTAGGATCATAAGCAATAGCATGATGTTGCTCACCGAACCAGTCAGCAGGAATAATGGTAATGGTTTCGGGAAGCGTCAGCTCAGCCAGTGTAGCTGTAGCACCAGAGAAGTCGAAGTTCTTGAAGCTTGCATCGTCAAGGATGGTACCACCGAGCTTAACTGATGTATACTCATTTGCGGGGAATGCACCAGTATTCATAGTCTCAAGATTAGCACAAGCACTCAGGTCGACAGACGTAAGGGCTGTTTTAGCGAAAGCATTGCCACCAATAAGCTCCAGTGCAGCTGCCTGTGAGAAGTCAGCAGTAGCCAGCAACTTACAACCGTTGAAAGCACCCTGAAGGATTTTTTCAACCTTAGCAGGAATAACGATCGATGTCAGACCGCTGATTGCATTTCCACTAGCATCCTCTGCATAGCAGTTAGCAAATGCTCTCCTACCAATGGACGTCAGGGCAGTAGCCTCAGTCATGTTGACAGCGGCCAAATCTACACAACCCTCAAATGCACTCAAACCAATAGTCTTAACATTCTTCTTGATCTTGATACCTACCAGACCAGAGTTCATGAAAGCACCATCTCCAATGCTGGTAACACCTGTCGGCAGACCAATGGCAGTGAGCTTAGCAAAGCCGTTGAACTGATCGTTAGCAATCTCAGTAAGTCCCTGAGGAAGAGTAATCTCTTCGAGTGAGTTCTGAGAATTAGCTAAGAACTTCTTAAACGGAGCGCTAAAAGCGGCGTCGTCAAGAGCAGTACCGGCAAGCAGCACTTTCGTGTAGTTGTTCTGCGGGAATGCAGGACCATAAGTAGGATCATCAACAACCTCTGTCAGTGAAATTGCATTGCTCAGGTCAATCTCGGTCAGAGCAGTTCCAAGGAATGCGCCTCCGCCGATTGTCTCCAATGAACGAGCATCCTCGAAGTTAACCTGTGCCAGATTAGCAGCATCTTTGAATGCATGAGCTTGAATCTCCTTAACACGATTCTTAATCTTAATACCCTTAATAGCAGAACCCTCGAATACGTTCTCATTGATAACTGTCAAGTTCTTAGGCAGACCTACAGCCTCAAGATTAGCAGTGTTTGCGAAAGCATAATTATCAATGGTCTCGAGTGCAGTTGCATTAGAGAAGTCAATGCTCTTCAGAGCACTTCCGTCAAATGCGTGCTTACCGACTCTTACGATTTTCTCACTAACCACGAAGGAAGTAATATTCGCTTTCTTGAATGCATTATCAGGAATCTCAGTCAGATCAGCGGGAAGGCTGATTGAAGTCAGATTCTTGAAGAATGCCAGGTCGTCATCATAACCCTCCATCTTATAGCCTGCAGGGAAGGTGAGCTCAGTGAGAGACTCATCTGAAGCAGACAAGATATTATCCATAGTGAAAGGAGCGAGACCAAGAGTAGTAGAACCAGAGAAGTTGTCATAGTATACAGCGGGATCGCCAGCCTCACCTGCGAGAAGCGTACCAGCGGTCTTCACGCTAGTGTACTTGTTCTTCGGGAATGCATCAATAGCAACTTTTTCCAGTGCAGTAGCGCCATCCAAGTTAAGAGTAGTAAACTTAGAGTACTTATCAGCAGCGTCAGCAATGAATGCCTGATCGTCAATAGTGGTCAGAGCAGAAGCGTCATTGAAGTCGAGACTCTCCAGCACATTATTCTTAAATGCATATTTACCGATTGTCTTAATGCTGCCAGTAACCTTAACAGTTGTCAGAGCGTCATTGTTGAATGCACTCTCACCGATTGTAGCCAATGCAGTAGCACCTGCGAAGTCAACGGCGGCCAGCTTCGGATCGTCAGCGAATGCATTCTTCTTGATTTCAGTCAGTGAAACTGCATCAGAGAAGTTAACAGCAGCCAAATTAGCACAATCCTGGAATGCAGACTCACCGATAGTAGCAACCTTATTCTTAATCTTAATACCTGTAAGACCAGACTGATAGAATGCATAGTCGGGAATTGCCTCCAGATTCTTCGGCAGACCAACAGCCTTCAGTTCAGTACACTTTTCAAATACGTTCACACCCATTTCTGTCAAAGCAGTAGCCTGTGAGAAGTCAACATTTGCCAATTGTGCACAGTTCTGGAATGCACGAGCGCCAATCTTTGTGACTGTAGCAGGAACGATAAATGAGGTAAAGTTCGAATTCTTGAATGCATCATCAGGAATCTCAGTGATACCCTCAGGAAGAGCAATTGTAGCCAACTTCGTGAAGTACGGGAAATCAACGAAAGAAGCTACGTCATAATCTTTCGGGAAAGTGATCTCTGTGAGAGTCTCCTTAGCTCCTTTCAGAATCACATCCTTATGGAAAGCAGCATTAAACTTATCAGTAGTAAGAGCAGTACCAGCAGTCTTCACAGTTTTGTACGCATTCTGTGGGAATGCTTCAGCATCAATAGAAGTCAGTGCAGTAGCACCACTCAGGTTGATAACGTCAAGATTATCATTCTTTACAAATACCAGTGTACCGATAGTGGTCAGTGCAGAAGCGTCATCGAAGTCGATGCTTTCCAACGCATTCTTATAGAATGCCTGCTTTTCGAGCTTCTCAATGCTACCAGTAATCTTAACAGTTGTCAGACCGTCACCATAGAATGCACCTTCACCGATTTTAGCCAACTTAGTAGCGCCAGCGAAATCAATGGCAGTCAGGTTGGCATTGTCAGCGAATGCCGCATGTTTGATTTCTGTCAGTGCAGTTGCATCAGAGAGGTTAACGGCTGCCAGAGCGTCGCAACCTTGGAATGCATACTCACCGATAGTCTCAACATTCTTCTTAATCTTGATACCCTTCAGAGCTACGCAGCCCTGGAATGCCTTATCCTGGATAGTCTTAACGCTCGTGGGAAGACCGATGCCCTCCAGAACTGTAAATCCAGCGAATCCACCGATTGTTGTCAGACCCTCAGGTAAAGTAATCTTCGTCAGAGAACCCTTGGCATTAGTCAGCCACTGCTGGGCAATGGGGAAGCTTGTATCGTCAAGAGCAGGATCAGCGAGTAACACTACCTCGTAAGCATTCTTCGGGAATGATTTACCAGTAACTGTAGCCAGTTTGTTAGCTCCAGTCAGGTTGAGAGTCTTCAGCTGAGGATCGTTGTTGAATGCGTCATCCTTGATCTCAGTCAGAGAAGCAGCCTCAGAGAAGTCTACATTAGCCAGTTCAGGGTTTTCTGCAAATACATTCTTATTAATCACTGCAAGTGTAGCAGGAATCTTAACCTCTGTCAGATGGGTCTTAGCAAAAGCATATTCATCGATTGTTTCCAGTGCAGTAGCAGCAGAGAAGTCAACAAGACCATTGTTAAGACCAAGACCAGTGTCATAGAATGCACTTTTACCGATTTTCGTAACCAGGGCAGGAATAGCGATTGACTCAAGAGCTGTGCAACCATTGAATGCGTCGTCAGCAATTTCAGTAGCCCTCTTTGGCAGTTTGATAGCCTTCAGAGCTGTCAAGCCGTCGAGACCAGCAACAACAGTCATATTTGCGGGAAGACCCAGCGCTGTCAGAGTAGCCTTAGCATCATTGTTAAGGAAACAAGTAGGAACACTTGTCAGCTTGGTACCAGTGAGCAGAACCGATGTATACTTGTTTGCATTAAATGCATCGTCAGCAACTGTTGCCAGTTCAGTAAGATGATTGAAATTAACCTCAGTAATCGTAACAGAAGCAAAAGCGTTTGAAGCAATCGTTGCCAATTTAGGTGCCGTGATGTTCAGGGTTTCAATCTTAGCATCCTTGAAAGCGTCAGCAGCAATTTCAGTTACACTTGCGCTCGTGAGAGTGAGCTTCGTGATTAAACCATCGCTCTCAAACCATTTATCAATCTTAGTGAGTTTGTCATTAATAATTTCAACTTCCGCCAGTGTTGACATGCCCTTGAATGCATTGGCACCGATAGATGTGACATTACCAAGGTTCTTCAATTCCGTGAAGTTAGTACAGCCCTCGAATGCGCTCACACCAATCTCTGTTACACTGCTCAAGTTAATCGAATTCAGAGCAGAGCCGTTGAAAGCATTGTCCTTAATTTTACCAACTTGAGTCTTGGTAATATCAATAGACGTCAGTCTCTTAAAGCCTGCAAATGCACCTTCAGGAATAGCGGTAATCTTTTCAGGGAGGGTAATCGTTTGCAAACCAGTAGTAGCATCCTTAGAATTAGCCAGCCAACCAGTAGCACTTACAATCTTCGTAAAGTTGGCATCATCAATCTGTGTACCCTCGAGCTTAACTTCCTTGTAAGCGTTTGCTGGGAAAGAATTAGCTGCTACAGTAGCCAAGCTTGTGCAGTTACTCAGATTAAGTGTAGTTGCCGTATATGCAGCAAAAGCCTTCGCACCGATTTTTGTCAGTCCGCTAGTATTGAGAGTAAGGGTCGTAATCGGAAGAGCCACGAAAGCTTCATCTCCAATCTCTGTCAGAGTAGAAGTCTCAATCTTCACCTCAGCATCTCCAGCAGCTGCAGAAGCAAAAGCACTAGCCACAATCTTCTTTACTTTACTATCAGAAGGGATAGTGACTTTCTTAATAGCTGCATCATTCACGAACCATGCGCCAAGATCATCGAAGCTACCAATCACTGTAACCTCTGCCAGATTTGTCATGCCCTTGAATGCATTGGCACCAACTGTAGTAACAGAAGCAGGGATAGTCAGTTTCGTGAATAAATCAGTACCTGTACCCAGACAGGCCTCAAATGCGCTCTCACCAATCGTTGTGACTTTATCCAAAGCAATTTCCTTCAGAGCAGAGCCATTGAAAGCATTTTTCTTAATCTCCGTAACATTGTTAAGATTAATAGTCTTCAGTTTGCTAAAGCTTGCAAATGCACCTTCAGGAATAGCGGTGACAGCATCAGGAAGTGTAATCGTTGTCAGATAATCAGCTGAACTAGCCAGCCAACCTGAGGCACCAAAGATCTTCTCAAAGTTCGCCTGGTTAATAGCTGTCTTTTCGAGCTTAACTACCTCGTAATTGGTAGCTTTTCTGAAAGAACTTGCAGAAATAGTCGCCAGACTTGTACACTGAGACAGGTCAATTGTTGTTGCCTTATACGCAGCAAATGCGTTAGCACCAATAGCAGTCAGACTACTAGACTTAATGCTCAGCGTCTCAATAGGACTATTTTCGAACATCTCATCAGGAATAGCCGTCAAAGTAGAATTATCAATATTCAGAGTTTTCAGAGCATTCGTACCGGCAAATGCATTTTCGCCAATAGAAGTTACAGAAGAAGCAATCTTAACAGCTTCTAAAGAAGTACAATTTTCAAATGCACTTGCACCAACCTCTGCGACACCAGTCAAGTCGATAGCCTCAAGGGCACCACCCTTGAATGCTTCAGCAATGATGTCTACAGGCTGGCCTTGATTAGGCAATGTGATTTTTTTCACCTGAGGATCTACACTTTCGATCAAAACCTTGTTATAACCTTTCAGATTAGCAAGGTCGAGTTCTGTCATGTTAGTGTTCAAACCCTTCGTCAACCTATAATTGTTAGATACATAATGACCAGTGATGGTTAATTTGTCAAGTGCGCCGAGGGCAGAAACCTGAGCTGCTTCCAATATTCCAATATTGGTAACATCGACACTAAGCTCGGTTAAGCCAGCGGCAACTTTAGCATCTTTAGTATTATGCACGCCTCCATCATACGTGCCTGCATTATACCAGTTAGGCATAAAGCTAACAACATCTCTCGTCTCCGAATTGTCATCAACCATTTCTTTAGGAATAGTGACACTGGTAGAGGTCCAGTCTGCACTAACACCTACCACTTGAGCTTTTTTTGCACCGATGTCGTCAATCTCGTACACCACACCTTTATATGTGTAGTACTTAGTAGCCCAAGCAGTCATGCCGCACATGGTCATAAGACCAAGAAGCAATAAACTTTTAATTTTCATTTTGCTTGATTTTTAATTAATATTGTTTTTGATTAATAATCGGTTTCGCCTGCCGCAGCCCCTGGGGCCATCGACGCAGGCAGAGGTGTAAAGCTACGTGCCAGGCACCTCCCCTCCCGCAGCCACGATCTCCTGGGCGGAAGTTACATAGATTTTAAGTTCTTTTCTGTTCATAATCACAAAATTTAAAAAATTAATAATATAAAAAACTAAAGTTTACTTGTCGCATTAACCTGCCCCTCTGGGCGGGGATATGATTGCCGTTTTGAGCGGTTTACACGCGCGAAGATGGTGCCTAAACACCATTCGACACGCCATTTTACGACAATTTCCGCTGCAAAGATATAGTTTTTTTGTAAAACAAACAAGTTTTTTTTGTTTTTTTTTTATCTTTATACTAAAAAAATGTTCAAAAATGCATTTCTGTGCCTTTTTTCATATAAAAACCCGTATACAAAGGCATTTCAAGCATCTGTTACAATTTATTAACCAAATAATATAGTAATATAAATGTACGCGCGCATAAACATTAATTTATCTGTCCAACGATCAATACCGTGTTTCTATGGCCTCGCAGCCGTCTAAGAGGCTGCGATGGATACGACCTTTGATGCCGTTTGACTTGTAGCGCCTACCTTGTGGCGTGTAGTTGCACTTGAAGCCGGTGATATGTTTGTCATGACGGAACTCTGAGGGATCGTCGACACAGACGCTCTTCACTGAGATGGAGAACTTGCCCATCTCCTGGAGATCTACGGTGTACCCCATCTGCATATAGAACTTCACGGTGTCGAAGAGTTCGCGCAGTACCAGTCTGACGTCGGAGGCCTTGGCTGTGCAGTTCTCTTCTATCATCGACTCGATATCCTCCATCGATATCACACCCTGTCGCACTGTGTGGGCATAGTACTTTTTATAGTTCTTGCTGCCCTTGATCTTGTTCTGAAGAAGCCGGTATTGTATTGCCATAATCTGTTTTTTGGTGCAAAGATAGTGCTTTTCCCTGAAACTGCCAAATAATCACATAACAAATTCAGTGTATTTGCTCAGCAATTTCACTGAATTTGCTGAGCAAATACACTGAATTCATAATTCTTGCCCAGGACTTTTTATGTAAGTATGAGATGTGCGACCATCGTTTTTTATGTGCAAAACTTTGGCGGATTCAAAATTTGTTCGTACCTTTGCACGCGATTTTCAATCCCTATTGGGGAGTTTGCAAGTCCCCCGATGGGGATTTTTGCATGATTGTCTTTGTATGTCACTCGGGTTCAGTACATTACAGGCAAACGATTTTGACGGACTCTCCGTTGTCTCCACATCCCAAAATGTGGTGACCCTAAGATATTATCTCTTCAAAAACAGACGATGCTGAGTAAAGATGAGGTGCATTGGTTCCCCCTGAGGATCCGCAATTCCAGCCTTGTACGGCTACAGACCTTGAAGGACCGGTTAGACCAACAAGCTGATATTGAAGCAACGTATGTGCCACTCAGCTTCATCAAGGTGAGCCTGACAAAAATGGACTTTGCGCCGTTTCTGCTGAACTATCTCTTTGCGCGCACCACCTACGAGAAGTTGCTGGCCATCAAGCAAAATCAGGAACTGTTTGAACCCCTGCGGTTTGTGATGCATCCTGCCTTGGACGACAACCTGAACCGGCATTACGAGGTGCTCTACATCCCCGACAGGAGGATGGAGGACTATATCCGGGTGACGAAGGAAGAGAACGAGAAAGTGATTTTTCTCGATAATATGGCCTACGCCTGCAAGCCCAGCCAGGAAGTGCAGATCACGGAAGGCAAGTTTGCCGGCATCATCGGAAGGATCAAGCGTATCCGCGGTCAGCGCTGCGTGGTGCTGCCCATCGGCAAAGAGATGGCCGCCGCGGTGGTGGATGTACCCAACAAGCATCTGCGTTATCTGAATCATCAATAATAACAGAATATGAAAAAGAACATTTCAATGTTATGGGCCTTCGTGCTGCTATTGCTCTGTAGCTGTGCTGCACCCAACGTGTCCTACTTCAATGACCTGAATAATGGCCAAACAGAGCAGACGCTGCAGACGATGGACATCCGTCTTCGTCCTGACGACAAGATCTCGATTGTGGTGAAGAGCAAGGATCCCTTGCTTGCCGACCTGTTTAACCTGCCCATCTATTCACATCGTGTGGGTTACAGCCAGGCTGTTCTGACCAATACCAGTCAGCAGATGTCGGTCTATACGGTAGACAAGAACGGAGAGATTGACTTCCCCGTCTTGGGTAAAATCAAGGTGTCTGACTTGCGTCGCGATGAGGTGGCTGAGCTGATCAAGGGTGAACTGACCAAACAGAACCTGATCAAGGATCCTGTACTGACGGTGGAATACGCCAATTTAGGCTTTAACGTGATGGGTGAAGTGGCCAAGCCCGGCCGCTATATCTTCGACCGCGACCACCTGACCATCCTCGATGCCATCAGCATGGCCGGTGACCTGACCATTCAAGGGCGCCGAGATAGTATCGTGGTGATGCGTGAAGCGGGCAACAGCCGAACCATTTATCGTGTAAACCTTCAGAACGGCAAGGAATTGATGCAGTCGCCGGCCTTCTATCTCCAGCAGAATGATGTAGTCTATGTAGAACCGAATGCCTACCGTTCGCGCCAGACAACGGTCAACGGTAACAACGTGCTTTCCGCTTCCTTCTGGATCTCCGTCGCATCGCTGCTGACATCCGTTGCAGTTCTTATCGCCAAATAAAAGGAAAGAATATGGCTATTATTAAAAACAATACGCAACAACAACAGGCTGATTATCTACGTCTGCAGGATTTGTTGGCCATCTGCATCAGCAAATGGAAATGGTTTGTATTATCGCTCATCATCTTCGTGGGTTTAGCTGTGGTTTATCTGTTGATCACGCCACCCGTGTACACGCGAACCACTTCTTTATTAATTAAGGAAGGCGATAAAAAGGGCGTCTCATCACTCTCAACGGTGGTGAATGCATTTGCCGACATGGGTATCTTCAATACCAATGTCAATGTGAGCAACGAGCTGAGTTCCATCCAGTCGCCGGATGTCATCCTGGAGGTCATCCGTCGATTGAACCTTGATATCGAATATAAGACCGACGGAGATTATCATAAGAAGACGCTCTATGGCCGTACGCTTCCGCTGAAGGTGACTTTCAAAGATCTGGCCTACAATGACTTCAGCACGTTTACCATAACCCTTGAGAAAGGCAAGGTCAGACTGACGGATTTTGAACTGAACGGCGAATCAGTGGGTAACGACTCCGTTGTCATAGCAAACATCGGGAAGGAAATCAAGACGCCTGTCGGCAAAATGACCGTCACGAAGTCGCCCTATTTTAAGGATACAGCCACAGAAGGCATGAAGATCTATGTGAGTCGAACAGGATTGCTGGCATGTATCTCAGACTGCAAAGATAAGATGAAGGCAGCCTTACAAGATGAGAGAGGTACGATTATCGACATCACCTATAAGGATGTGAACATCCAGCGTGCAGAGGAATTCCTGAACACCCTGATTTCGGTCTATAACGAGAACTGGGTGAAGGACAAGAACCAGATAGCCATCAGTACCTCGCAGTTCATCAATGAGCGTTTGCAGGTGATTGAAAGCGAATTGGGCAATGTAGACAGCAATATCTCCTCGTATAAGAGTGAGAACCTGATTCCGGATGTGGAGGCGTCCTCGCAGATGTATATGAACACGGCCAACGAGGCCAATATCCAGATTACGGAGCTGAACAACCAGCTCTATATGGCCCGCTATATCCGTGACCATATCAACAACAAGAACTCGAAAGATCAGCTGTTGCCCGCCAACTCGGGTATCAACTCGGCGGCCATCGAGCAACAGATCAACGACTATAACGAGAAGATGCTGCAGCGTAACAGTCTGGTAGCCAACAGTAGTGAGGCAAACCCATTGGCGGTAGATATGGACAAGAACCTCGATGAGATGCGCTCGTCGATTGTGAAATCCATCGATACCCAGGTGGGAACCCTCAGTACCCAGATCAAGGGTCTGCGTGGCATTCAGGGCGCCAGCACCTCGCGTCTGTCAAGCAATCCGAAGCAGGCCAAATACCTGCTCTCTGTAGAGCGTCAGCAGAAAGTGAAGGAGTCGCTCTATCTCTTCCTGCTGCAAAAACGTGAGGAGAACGAGTTGTCGCAGGCATTTACGGCCTATAACACCCGCGTTGTCACGGCACCGACCGGTGAGATGAAACCTACCTCACCCGACCGTAAGCGTATTCTGTTGGTTGCCATTCTGTTAGGACTGATCGTACCCATGATCATCGTCTATATGCGTGAAAATATGAACTCGAAGGTTCGTGGCCGAAAGGATATTGAGCACCTGACCATCCCGTTTGTGGGCGAAATACCGCTCCATGTCCATTCTGGCAAGAAGCAGTCCTGGCAGAAATGGCTGAAGCTATTTAAGAAGAAGGATGCCGACACAGAGACCTATTCAATTGTGGTCAAGCCCAAGAGCCGTAACGTGATCAACGAGGCGTTCCGTGTGGTCCGTACCAACATGGAATTCATGGCAGGTGCTGATCATACAAACAAGGTCATTATGCTGACATCCCTCAATCCTGGCTCTGGTAAGACCTTCCTGACAATGAACACCGCCATTTCCTTCGCTATCAAGGAGAGGAAGGTAGCCGTTGTCGACTTTGACATGCGCCGCGCTTCATTATCAGAATATGTCAACAACCCGAAGACGGGTGTGGCCGACTATCTGAACGGCAAGATTGCAGACTGGCATGACGTAAAAGTAGCTGTTGAGGGCTATGAGCATATCGATGTGGTGCCTGTGGGAACTGTTCCGCCGAATCCTACGGAGCTGCTATTCAGCGACAGGCTCCAGAAGATGCTGGATGACCTGCGCAAGGAATATGACCTGATTTTCCTCGACTGTCCGCCGGTAGAGATTGTGGCAGATGCCAGCGTCATTGCCAAATATGCGGATATGACCGTCTTCGTTATCCGCGCCGGACTGATGGAGCGTGAGATGCTGCCCATCGTGGAAGGCTATTACAACGATAAGAAGTTCAACAATATGTCAATGCTTCTCAACGGAACCATGACTGCCAACAACCGTTACGGCTATCACCGTTATGGCTATAGCTATGGTTATGGTGGCGGCAGCTATGGTGGCTATACGAAAAATGATTAACATGAAAGAAATAAAAATCGGCGTCATCGGTCTGGGATATGTTGGTCTCCCACTTGCCAGACTCTTTTCAACCAAGTTTCCGACCATCGGCTACGACCTGAACCAGCGTCGTGTAGATGCACTGATGACGGGACATGACAATACGTTGGAGGTGTCTGACGAACTCCTAAAGGATGCCCTTCAGAACCATCATTTCAAGTGTACGACCGATCTTGATGAGATCCGTGACTGTAATTTTTATATTGTTGCCGTTCCAACGCCCATTGATAGAAATAATGCACCAGACCTCCGTCTGCTCTATGGTGCCAGCGAAACGGTTGGCAAGGTGATCAGCAAAGGCGACATCGTGGTCTATGAATCGACGGTCTATCCTGGCGTGACAGAAGATGAGTGCATTCCCGTCATAGAACGCATTAGTGGATTGAAATATAACGTCGACTTCTTTGCCGGCTATAGTCCGGAACGTATCAATCCGGGCGACAAGGTGCATACGGTGGAGAAAATCGTGAAGATTACCTCCGGATCGACACCAGAAGTGGCAGACATCGTAGACAACGTCTACAATGCAGTGTTGGAGAACGGGACTCACAAGGCGCCGTCGATCAAGGTGGCAGAAGCCGCCAAAGTGATTGAGAATTCACAGCGCGACATCAACATCGCCTTTGTCAATGAGTTGTCGAAGATCTTCACGCTCATGGGCATCGATACGTATGACGTGTTGGAGGCCGCCGGAACGAAATGGAACTTTATCAAGATGAACCCAGGCTTAGTGGGTGGTCACTGTATCTCTGTCGATCCCTACTATCTAGCACAGTGTGCCCAGCGATTGGGTTATAATCCGGAGATTATCCTGGCCGGCCGCCGTATGAACGACGGCATGGGGGCTTACGTCGCTGACCAGACCATCAAACTGATGCTGAAGAAGGGCATCCAGGTGCTTGGCTCAAAGATCATCATCATGGGCTTTACCTTTAAGGAGAACTGTCCCGATGTGCGCAACACCCGTATCATCGACATCTACCGCTCCTTGCAGGAATATCATGTCAATATTACCGTTTACGACCCCTGGGCCAATCCCGAGATTGTCAAACGCGAATATGGCATTGACATTATAGACAGCCTGCCCAATGACAAGTTTGATACCGCCATCGTGGCTGTTGCCCATCGCCAGTTCCGTGAGATGGAAATTGACTTCGATGCACTGTTGAACGAGAACCACGTCATCTTTGATGTAAAGGCCATCATGCCCCGTGACCTCGTCGACGGCCGCCTCTAAACAATAAACTATAAACAAAAAAAATGCAGTTTCGCGATCTGAAACATCAGTACCAAGTACTGAAACAAGATATTGATCAAGCTGTACTCGACGTGATGCAGTCGGGTGCCTTTATCATGGGACAGCTGGTCAGAGACTTGGAAGCAGAGCTGGCAGAATATGTCGGCGTAAAGCATTGCATCAGTTGCGCCAATGGTACAGATGCATTGACAATCGCATTAAAGGTCTGGGGTATCGGCCCTGGCGACGCGGTATTTGTACCCGACTTCACCTTCTTCTCATCTGCAGAAGTGGTGAGTTTAGAGGGCGCAACACCCGTCTTTGTAGATGTAGAGGAGGATACATTCAATATTTCTGCCAACGATTTAGAGCGGGCCATCAAAGAAGTCTATGCCGAAGGCAAGCTGAAGCCCCGTGTCATAGTGGCCGTCGACCTGTTCGGCCTCCCCGCCAACTATCCCGCTATCCGCAAGATTGCCGATCAATACGGCCTGCTGATTCTTGAAGACGGTGCACAGGGATTTGGAGGCGCTATCAACGGCAAGAGAGCCTGTAGCTTCGGCGATATCAGTACCACCTCGTTCTTCCCAGCCAAACCGCTTGGCTGCTATGGTGATGGCGGTGCGCTGTTTACAGATCATGAGGAATGGGCAGTGCTGGCAGACTCCTACCGTGTTCACGGAAAGGGTTCGTTTAAGTATGACAATGTGCGTATTGGCATGAATTCAAGGCTTGACACCCTTCAGGCCGCCATCCTCCGTGTGAAGCTGAAAGCATTCCGTGATTATGAACTGACAGCAGTCAATAACATTGCAGCACAATATACTGAATTACTTAAAGATACGGTAAAAACACCGGTGATACCTGAGGGTTTCTATTCGAGCTGGGCGCAGTACACCCTGCGGCTCGATAGTAAGGAGCAGCGCGATGCATTACAGGCCAAACTGAAGGAGAATGGCATCCCCTCGATGGTGTACTACCCCACTCCGATGCACGCTCAGACTGCATTCAAGGATCTTCCATCATCCATCAGGCATCTTCCATCAGCGACAAAGCTGTCAGAAACAGTCCTGTCGCTCCCGATGCATCCCTATCTCACGGAGGAAGAAATAGCAAGGATTACCGATGCAGTAAAAGCTTCACTATGAGGTAAATATATGTCAGAATCACTTAAAGACCAAGTCATAAAAGGTGCGTCTTGGAACGGACTGGAAAGATTCGGAACGGCCTTTTTCCTTTTTGTATCCAATTTGGTGCTGGCAAGATTGTTGTCACCAGATGATTTCGGATGCATTGGAATGCTGATGGTCTTTATTTCCATTTCAGATGCAATTATAGATGGAGGGTTTGGTGCTGCATTGGTTCAAAAAAAGAATGCTTCACAAATCGACTTTTCTACAATCTTCATTTGGGATGTAATTCTGTCTTTGCTCCTCTATTTGATACTATTTTTGTTATCTCCATTAATCGCAGACTTTTATGAGATGGACTCTTTGTCTACTATTTTGCGGGTTCAAGGCGTTGTTCTACTATTCAATGGATTATCAAATATTCAGCGAACAATGCTCACCAGGCAAATGAATTTCAAAAAGCAGGCAAGGATAAATTTATCTGCAATGATTATTGGATCCTGTTTAGGCATCTTGTGCGCATTTTGTGGAATGGGGATATGGAGTTTAGTTGTAAAACTGCTAAGTACGTCTATTTTAGCATGTATCTGTTTCTGGTTTACTTCCACTTGGTTTCCAAACAGATGCTTTAGCATTAGATCCTTAAAATCTTTGTTTTCTTTTGGTGGATTTGTATTCCTCACCTCCATTACCAATAGTATCTATTCTAATATTATATCTTTGGTAATTGGAAAAAGTTTTTCCTCAACAACGTTGGGTTACTTTACACAGGCGAGGAAGTTAGAAGATATCCCCCGTCAGACGATCTCATCTGTTGTGAACAATGTAACATTTCCCGCGTTTTCCAGCATTCAGGATGATAAGATACGCTTAAAAAAAGCAATCAGCGAAAGTCTTAAATTCCTGAGTTTTATCAACTTCTCGTTAACCATTCTTATGATGGTTATTGCTCGTCCTATTATCTTATTGCTGTTCTCTGAGAAATGGTTGCCTTCTGTTCCCTATTTTCAAGTTATATGCCTCTATGGCTTAATCATGAGTATTATTGAGTTAAATTTGGGTGTTTATAAGGCTGTAGGTAAAAGTAATCTATTATTTATTACAGGAATTATCCGACGTGTAATTGGAATAACATTGATTATTTCAGGAGCACTTTGGGGAATAGAAGGAGTGCTGATTGGGTATGTGGTGGGACAGTATATTAGTTTTGTGATTGTATCATATCCATTGAACACAGTCATAGGCTATGGTTTACTGGATCAGATAAAACACATGCTGCCCAATTTTATTGTATCTATTATAGCTGGCATATTTTCTTATTTCATTGTATTTGGAGTTGAACTTAATCCTTTTATGCTATGTTGTATCCAGATCATCGTATTTTGTGTTACAATTGTCCTATTATCTATTTTATTTAAAATAGAAGGATACCAATTGGCTAAAAAGATCGTTCAAAACCGCATTTTTATATAGATTACCATTTGTCAATATGGAAAAAAAGAAACCGCAATTAAAACATTTGCCACGTTATCTGAAAAAGCATTTTTGGCTTTGGCCATTAATGAATATAAGTCGCAATTCTACAATCATACCTTTCTTCATTAGTCGTTCTAAATTGTGGAGAATGACGGGATGTCATATAGGAAAAGGTGTTAATATAGGTCTGGATGTATATTATGATCTGGACCATGCAGATATGATTTATATAGAAGATGATGTGTGGGTTGCTGCCAGAACCTTGTTATTCTGTCATCGACGTAATATGTCATGTTATTATAAAGGGGAAAGATATAATGATTTACCTTATATTATACGTCCAATAACATTAAAAAAAGGCTGTTGTGTATCCATGGGGGCCACTATAATGCCAGGAGTTACTGTTGGTGAAGGGGCCGTTGTTGGTGCAGGGGCATTGGTAACAAAGGATGTTCCTGCTTGGACTGTTGTTGCCGGCATTCCAGCAAAAGTCGTAAGTGTTTTAGAGGAAAGAAAAACAGAAGAGTGAACATGTTTCAATCAACTCTCCTTTATAAAACTTTCAAGACTTATATCTTAGTTGGGAGCCTGCTGTATTTGTTCCTATTAGCATATTGGTACAACTATATAAGTTTCTATAACCTACTTAATGTTACTGTGTTTGCCTCCTACGCAGGCATATTGTATTTTAGTTGTAACAAACCCGATTCTTTTTACACTTCGAGTAGATTATGTACGACCGTTTTCCTCTATTCGATAGTTGTAGTTTCATCATACATGGTGATGTCAGATTATTATACAGGCAATACATTCCTATTCAGCACCAATGATGCAAGAATATATGAGAAATATAGCTTTCATATTAAAGATTTGTCCTTCGAAGAGGCTTTTTCATACATTTCAAGGATATTAAACTACGAAGATTGGGGGGCGCCAATGACGATGGCATTTATCCTAAAGATTATTCCCTCAAAAATCTTTTTAAACTGTTGTTATGTTATTATGAATACGATCAGTGCATTTTGCCTTTTCGACATAGGTAAGTCTATCATGTCAAAGCAATATGCTTTTATCGCGGTTCTAACATATATTATTTCGTCTTATGCTTTATATTTTTGTGGTACATTCCTGAAAGAAGAAATAATGCTCTTTGGAGTTATTCTTAGTTTTTTCCTTTTCTATAGATATTGGCACTCAAAAAAACTATTATATGCATTAGGCGCAATAATTGCAGCTGTTTTCATCGTATTCTTCCGCCCTGCTATTTTATTGTTTATATTGGCAGCTTTCTTTTCGCTCTTGTTATTAGGAGAGAAAAGCAACATCAAAGTCATGTTCTTCTTATTAATTCTGATTCTTGCTTTTGTTGGTGGCATTGCTTTGATACAAACGGCTGCAGATAAATATATTGCAGGCGGAAATGTAGATGAAACATATATGTTTAAAAATACTACTTTATTCCAGAAAGTTGTTATATCTATCGGAGCTATACTGGGGCCTTTCCCCGAATTGCTACAAGTTACTGAAACACTGAGGAAAGTGCCTCTATATGGAGCTGGGCTGTTATTAAAGTTTGTGTTGTTTTTCGCTTTCTGGAAAGGTGCAATATATGCTATTAGGTCAAGAGAAGTTGAAGTCTATCCTTTACTCGTATTCTCGCTGTTAGAAACATTTGCACTTGTTTTGGTCTTCGAACTTGAGTTACGCAAATTTCTACCTCATATTCCTTTCTATATATTGTTAGCTTTTTGGTATATAGACAAATATGATCAGGACGCAGATGAAAACATCAGGAAGACTCCCTACTATATTTGGTCAAATAGAGAATTCAATATTTGTATGTTTCTCGTATTTTTCATTTGCCTTTTTTGGAATATCTTGAAGGTATAACAAGGATAATGGGTAAGATCGTCAATTTTCACAAAGTCACAGACATAAAATGGTTTGAAGATGTGGTATGCATGCTAAGTCATGTATACTCTATTATAAGTGGGAAGCAATTAATTGATTTTTATTATAACGACATACCACTACCTCGAAGATCGCTTCTCATCACAGTAGATGATGGAGACCTGACGTCATACGATATCATATATCCAATATTAAAAAAGCACATGATACCTGCAATATTCTTTGTTTCTCCAGAAAAGCTGCTTCGCGATGGAGAGCATCGCAATTTCTGGTTTCAAGAAGCAAGGCATTGTAATGACGGAGGGCTCTTAATGAATCAGGTCCATTCGAGCAAGATGACCATTAACGAAATCTGGAATAGGATTAATGATTATAAGAGGGAACATGGTATCGGAGAATTAAAAGACCAGAATATGACATTGGAACAGGCCTTAGAAATTGATAGCGAAGGTATTGTCGCTATTGGCGCTCATACATTAGATCACCCATTCCTTGCAAGGGAGAAGGATGAAAATTCCGCTTATGAAATCCAAATGTCAATATCCAGGTTGGAAAAGTTGCTTGGGCATGAGGTTCTATTCTTTGCATATCCAAATGGTAAACCACAAGAAGATTTCGGTGAAAGGGAAATAAACACGCTTCGTCATACTACATGCCGTTTAGCTTTCAGTACCGAACCTCGGAATTTTACGAAAAGTGACAATTCGTATGCTATACCTCGATATGGCCTGTCAAATGGCAGAATGGGATTTATTCTCATCAAACTACTATTAGGAAGCAAATACAGAAAGATCCGCCGTATATTGAAGTCCATCAACTAATTGTATTAATGAACGTCCTTATTGTTGGTAATTATAACACAGGGCATTTTTCTCCATTTGTTGCAGAACAAATGCAAGCGATTAAAGGACATGGTATACATGTAGACACATACGGTATCGTAGGAAAGGGACTTTGGGGATATTTAAATAACATCAAAGGACTTAAGCAAAAGATTATTGAGTTCAAACCCGACTTGATTCATGCTCACTATGGTCTGAGTGGACTATGTGCCAATCTTCAGCGTCAGATACCTGTAGTTACGACCTATCATGGTAGCGATATTCATTGTGGAGGATGGGTTTTAAAACTATCGCAGCTGGCTATAAAACTTTCTGCTTACAATATATTTATAAGCAAAAAGTTAAAAGATCTTTCTGGTACACATAAGTCCAATGTGAGTATCTTACCTTGTGGAATAGATATTGAGGCTATCCATGATATTCCAAGAGAAGAGGCAAAAAGAAAAATGAACCGACAAAATACTTTTGTTCTCTTTTCTGGTTCTTTTACAAATGACGTGAAGAACCCATCGTTGGCAAAGGAAGCTATGAAGAAAGTTCCAGAAGCAGAACTGGTGGAATTGAAAGGCTATACACGTCAGGAGGTGAACCTATTAATGAATGCTGCAGACTGTCTGCTCATGACGAGTTATCGTGAAGGATCGCCTCAGGTCATCAAGGAAGCGATGGCCTGTGGTACGCCAATAGTATCCGTTGATGTCGGTGATGTCAAGGATGTCATCAGTGAAACGGAAGGCTGTTACATCGCAGAACGGAATTCTGATGATATAGCTGACAAGATCCGAATGGCCCTTTCCTTTAAAGGGAAAACTAAGGGACGTCAACGTATCATCGACCTTGGCTTGAGTAATGACCTCGTGGCGAAGCGGTTATTAGAAATCTACAAAGAAGTTTTGAAACAATGACGTACCAAAAGTCCTATAAAACCATCCTATCGGAGGGATACACCGAAGTGGGAGCTGACAAAGGTGCTAAGATGGACTGGGAGGCATCGAATTTGGATAATCTTACCGAACTGAAGCAGCCACTTCATCTGATTAGTCATCTGAATAAGCTGTTGAATGAGACCAATGAAGCGATGCCTGCGGGTGGTTATATGTTATGTCATACAAGGACAGCTGCCCTGAAGCGTAAGCTTATCATGAAACGCTATCCTTGGGGGATTAACTATGTCATGTTCACGCTCCATTTCCTTTGGCATCGCGTTATACCCAAGCTGAAGCTTACAAAAAAATTCTATTTCTGGGTGACAAAAGGAAAACGACAGACATTTAACCGCGTAGAAGTATTGGGACGTCTTTACCGAGCCGGTTTCGAAGTAGTCAATGAGGAATACCGATTAAGCGAGTTTTATGTGTTAGCACGGAAAGTGAAGGCGCCAATCTGGGATGACAAACCGTCGGGAGGATTGTTGATTAAGCTGCAGCGCGTAGGGAAGGATGGCAAGATGATCGGTGTTTACAAGTTCCGGACGATGTACAGCTACTCGGAATATTTACAGCCATATATTTACGAGCATAACCATCTTCAGAAAGGCGGTAAGTTTGCTGATGACTATCGGGTGACTCCCTGGGGCAGATGGATGCGTAAGCTATGGATTGACGAACTGCCAATGTTTATCAACTTTTTCAAAGGAGAGATAAAACTTGTTGGTGTCCGACCGCTATCACGCCATTATTTCAGTCTCTATACTCCCGACATGCAGGAGTTGCGTACCAAGGTGAAACCAGGCTTACTGCCACCGTTCTATTATGACAAGCAGACACCCAAGACCATTGAAGAGGTTCAGGCCTCAGAACGTCGCTATATTGAGGCGTTTCTACAGCACCCCGTCCTCACCGATATCAGATATTTCTTCGGTACCATCGGTAATATCCTTTTTCGTGGCAAGATGAGCAAATAGGAACTGTATGAAAGCATATTTGGAATTAAAAAATCAGCCACTTCCTAACTATGAGGCAAATGGGCTGTGGGAGGCAATTCATAAGTCTGCCAAAGAGCATGGCTACCATTCGTTTATTTGGTTCGCAATTATTAGGCTGAAGGATCACTTCCTGAACTTCTGGTCAAGAACAATGCCCTGGAATGGACTACGTATCAAAATGCAAAGATGGCGAGGTGTGACTATCGGAAAGCATGTTCATTGGGGGACCGATGTGACGGTAGATCCACCATATCCATATTTCCTTGTGGTTGAGGATGGCGTGTCGTTAGCTGGAAACAACTATATTCTGACTCATAATAAGCCATTGGAATATCATGCTAAGTGTAGCCCATCGTTTGTGGCTCCTGTTTTCATAAGAAAAAACGCCTGGATAGCATGTGGTGTGATGATTATGCCTGGAGTAGAAATCGGAGAAGGTGCAATTGTTACAGCCGGCAGTATAGTGAGCAAAGATATTCCTCCATTAGTTTTAGCCAGTGGAAATCCTGCTAAGATGGTAACTGATATGTCAGCACTATTGAAAGATAACTATTCTCCAGAAGAGTTTGACCGTATTATTGCTGAGCGAAAGAAGAGATACAAGAAACTGTTCAAAGACGAAGCATGAACATACTGATACAACTTGGACATCCTGCCCATTTCCATCTTTACAAGAATACCATCAAAAATCTTCAAAGAGATGGACACCAAGTTTATATCTTAATTAAAACCAAAGACATCTTGGAGCAACTCTTAATTGATGCTGGACTTCCCTATGTCAATATTTATTCAAAAGTAAGAAAGAAATCAAAATTTGCGATTATCAAAGCGACGTTAACAAGGCTTTGGCGAATCACGTTATTTACACTTAGACATCATATAGACCTATTGACAGGATCTTCTACAGAGATAGCACAGGTAGGGTGGCTTTTAAGACGTCATTCCGTGATTCTGGGAGAGGATGATGCAGCAATTATTCCAGAGTTTATCAGTCTTGCAAAGCCCTTTATGGATTCGTATTTAGCACCAGCTGCGTGTAACATGGGTAAATTGGAACATCGTGTTACAAAATATCAAGGCTATCAGAAATTAGCTTATCTTCATCCTAACTGTTTTACTCCAAATAGAATAATTGCCTCCAAATATGTAGATCTCGATAGGCCTTATTTTATTCTTCGGTTCACAAATTTAAGGGCTTACCATGATCTGCATGCTGCTGCAACAGGTATTACCACAGAAATAGCAAGAAAAATTATATCCTTGTTGGAACCAAAAGGGAAGGTTTATATCACTTCTGAACGCAAATTAGAGTCTGAGTTAGAAAATTATAGGCTTAGCATTAATCCATTAGATATTCATCATGTACTCTCCTATTGCAGTATCTATATCGGAGACAGCCAAAGCATGGCCGTGGAGTCTGCACTATTAGGAGTCCCCAATATTCGATTCAACGATTTCGTTGGCAAAATAGGCGTTCTGAATGAGTTGGAAAACAAATATCATCTTACTATTGGAATTCCAGCCTCAAATCCTGAGACACTTTACAAGACATTGGGAGAAATGCTCAGGAATCATCATTTAAAGGAGGAATACCAGGAACGTCGTTCAATAATGCTTAAAGATGTGATAGATGTAAATGCTTTCTACACATGGTTCTTTGAGAATTATCCTGCGAGCAAGAAGAAGATGAAAGACAACCCTGATTATCAATTAAAGTTTAAATAGACACTATGGACAAGATTGATTTTTTAAAGAACTTTGCAGATCAGTTTGATGAGACAGATGCTGATGAGTTGACAATGGAAACGGAGTTCCATGAGCTTGAGGAATGGGATTCACTGATTGCATTGGCTGTACTCAATATGATTTCGAAGAAATATGGCCAAACAGTTACCTTTGATGAGATGCGAACATGCGTTACCGTCGAAGATCTGTTTAATGTCGTGAATTTGAAATGATGAGGAACCCGTTTTCATTAGAAGGTAAAGTCATTCTAATCACTGGCGCTGCCTCTGGCATTGGAAGAGCCACTGCCATACAATGTGCCGGTATGGGGGCAAAAGTCATCTTAGTTGATCTTAACGAGAAAGGGCTGAAAGAAACCCAAACAATGATAAATCAGTCAAATTCAGAGTGTCATGCTTTGGATTTGACAAACATTGAGAAACTTACAGAAATGGTGGCCATGCTACCCAAATTGGATGGGGTAGCAAGTAACGCAGGTATTGTATTGTCATTATTAGCAAAATTCAGTGAGCCCAAAGATATGGAGCGTATTTTCAATATCAACACCTTCTCACATATCAATCTTATCCAACAATTGATATCTCAGAAGAAGTTGAATAAAGGCGCATCTATTGTTTTCACTTCCTCTATGTCTGGTGTATATTGTGGATTGGCAGGTGGTTCTCTTTACGGAGCTACCAAGTCTGCCATTCTGGGCTACACAAAGGCATTAGCCATAGAGCTTGCACCAAGAGGGATCCGGGTCAACACCATCCATCCTGGCATGATTGAAACCCCTCTGACAAGTGGCACAGCTTTATCAAAAGAGTTGCTGGAAGAAGACGCCAAGAACTATCCGCTTGGCAGATATGGAAAGCCTGAAGAAATCGCTTATTCAATTGTTTATCTATTATCAGATGCTACAGTTTGGATGACGGGTACGCAATTGCTCATTGACGGTGGCTATTCTGTAAAATAGGGAATGATGGAAGCATACATCAAAGCAATCACTTATTATCTCCCCAAAAAGGTTGTCACCAACGTGCAGTTGGTGGAAGAATTTCCAGAGTGGAGTGTTGAGAAAATTGCCAAGAAGATTGGTATCAATGAAAGACATATTGCTGCTGAGGATGAAACTGCTGGCGATATGGCATTCAAAGCTGCTGAGAAGCTTATTGTTGAAAATAAGATTGATAAAAGCGAGATTGACTTTATTCTTCTTTGCACCCAAAGTCCTGACTATTTCCTACCCAGTACAGCTTGTATTATTCAGAGCAGATTAGGGCTTTCAACAAGATGTGGTGCTTTTGATTTCAACCTTGGCTGCTCTGGCTATGAATACGGCTTAGCCATTGCCAAAGGCTTGATGGCTACAGGGATTGCTAAGAATGTCCTTTTGTTGACAGCAGAAACCTATAATAAGCACATCCATCCGAAAGATAAGGGCAATCGAACAATCTTCGGTGATGGTGCTTCTGCTTCGTTGATATCGTCTGATGGCTTCGCTAAGATTGGGGAATTTACGTTGGGTTCTGATGGTAGCGGTTATGACTGGCTCATCCATAAGACCGGAGCCATGCGGCATTATCAGCCATTGAATGATCTCCATGATGATGTGAATGGTAATCCATTATCAAGTGATTATTTGTATATGGATGGTAAAGCCATTTTTGATTTTACAGCCGATGTGGTTCCTCCTATGATAGAAGAAACACTTTCCAAGCATCAGATGACCATGGACGACGTGGATCTTTTTGTTTTCCATCAGGCCAATAAATATATGATCAACTATCTGCGTAAACTGATGGGTATAGACAAGGATAAGTTTTATGTGTTTATGGAGACTGTAGGCAATACCGTGTCGTCTACAATACCCATAGCTCTTTGTGAAGCAAAGAAGGAAGACAAACTTCATGGAAACATTCTGCTTGCTGGATTTGGCGTAGGATTGTCGTATGGTGCAACAATAATAAAGTGTGAGTAATACAATGGATTTTACCATTAACACATATAGGAGGTTAGTATCTTCATTTAAGGAGAGTGGTTATTTATTCGTTACTTTCTCTGAGTTCTTGACAGCCCCACAAAATGAAAATGTCAAACTGATTATGATGCGCCACGATGTTGATGAGCAGGCGCAAAATGCCCTAAAGCTTGCTATTGCTGAGCATGATATAGGAATTAAAGCAACATATTATTTCAGGAAAGTCAAGCAAAGCAACAAACCAGAAATCATCAAAAAGATTGCTGCCATGGGCCATGAGATAGGCTATCATTATGAAGATCTTTCAACAGCTAACGGAGACTATAATGTGGCCATTAGGTCATTTGAAGAGAACCTGAACTATTTTAGGACATACTATCCTGTTAAAACTGTGTGTATGCATGGAAGTTCCACCTCAAAATATGATAATCGTTTACTGTGGAGCAAGTTTAAATTAGAAGATTACAACTTATTAGGAGAGCCTTATTTGTCTTTAGATTTTGCAAAGACCTTTTATCTGACTGATACAGGTTATGCTTGGGACGGAGGCAAGTATGCTACCAGGGATATCGTTGAGAATAAATTTGGTCTGACTTTTCATTCCACAAATGATATTATTTACTGTATAAGAAAAAAGGAATTCCCTTGTCAAGCAATGATTCTTGCTCATACATTATGGACTGACAACCTATTTAACTGGACATTTCTTCACATTCGTGAAATCGTTAGAAATCATGTTAAACAGATTGCAGTACATAATAAATACATTGGCTATCTATATAAAAGAATGGTCTCTGCCTATTGGGGAATTAAAGAATAATGATGATGATGAAAATACTAATCACAGGAGCATCTAAAGGATTAGGTTTCTATCTCTTGAATAGATTCAAAGAAGAGGGAGTGAAAGCCTATGGAACATATCATTCAACTATTCCTGATGAAAGATTAAAGGGATGCTACTCACAAGTTGATATCTGCGATAATGATTCTGTCAAGAATTGGGTGTCTCAATTTGCCAATGCTGATGATGAGATAGTTCTCATTAACTGTGCTGCCGGTAACTATAATGCACTTGGTAGGAAAGCAGATATTGACCAATGGAAACAATTGATAGATATTAATCTGGTTGGAACCTTTCGTGCCATCCATGCCTGTCTACCTTTGATGTATGAGAAGAAATGGGGGCGTATCATCAACCTCTCTTCTGTTGTGGCCCAAAAAGGAGTGGCAGGAACAAGTGCATACGCTGCTTCCAAGGCAGGACTTTGGGGATTGACAAAAAGTCTGGCTGTTGAAAATGCCAAGCATGGCATCACTATCAACACACTGAACCTTGGTTATATGGAAGTTGGTATGACTGTAAATGATGTACCCGAAAAGTTACTAGAAGAGATGCTAAATCAAATACCAGAGCATAAGTTTGGATCGCCAGAAGATGTATTTCAAGCCATTCAATTCCTTATCAATTCCCCATATACGACAGGTACAACGATAAATATTAACGGAGGATTATACTAATGAAGGATTACCTACCATTAAAGAAGCAGCCACTTCCAAATCATGTAGAACGATCATTCTTTCAAGCATGGAAAAGGACTGCAAAGGAACATGGTTATACAGGTTTCCTGGCTATGCCAAGATTTCTGTATAGAAGATATATGGATTTTCTCTTGCAACAGATTTCAAGAGCAGTGCCTTATAGCGGCATCAGAATAAAGTTACATAAATGGAGAGGAGTGAAGATAGGGAAAGGCGTGCATATCGGCCCGATGGTAACAATTGATGATGTATATCCAAACTTTGTGATTATAGAAGATGGAGTATCACTAGCAGGACAGAATTACATTCTGACTCACAACAAACCATTGGAATACCACAAACATTTATCAGAGGCATGCCTGGCCCCAGTCATTATCAAAAAAAATGCATGGATAGCAATTGGTGCCATTGTCCTTCCTGGTGTAACTGTCGGTGAAGGAGCAATCGTTGCATCGGGATCTGTTGTGACGAAGGATGTGCCTGCCAATACCATGGTGGGAGGTGTTCCGGCAAAAGTAATCAGAGAGTTTGAGATGAAAGATGGGATTCCCATCGGATTTAAGAAATAATATAGGATGAAACAATTAGTAAGAAATGTTAAAATAATCGGGACAGGTTCGTATGTTCCTGAGAAGATTTATACCAATGAGTATCTGGAAACGATATGTCCAACCAATGCTGCTTGGATAGAAAAGAATGTAGGCATCAAAGAAAGGCATATTGCTGCTGATAATGAGGCGACAAGCGACTTAGCTACTGAGGCAGGGCGAAGGGCTTTATTTGATGCAGGACTACGACCTGAGGACATTGACTTGATTATTGTTGCCACCTCTACTCCAGATCGTAAGGCACCATCAACAGCTGCGTTTGTACAACATAAGCTTAATGCCTATAATGCGGTAGCCTTTGATTTGTGCGCAGTATGTAGTGGTTTTATATTCGGATTGTCTGTCGGTTGCCAGTACATTGCAAGTGGCGTGTATAATAATGTGATGGTTATTGGTGCAGACACTTTCTCAAAGATTACAGACTGGAGTAATCGTAACTGTATCTTTTTTGGTGATGGAGCAGGCGCAGCCATTGTCACATCCTCAAATGTAACAGAAGGGTTCCTTGCATATCGCCTATATACTGATACGAGTGACCACATGTTAGGCTTTACCATCCCAGGCGGTGGTTCAGAAATACCATTGACCAGCGATAATATTGATGAAGGACTGCAGTATTTCCAAATGGACGGACATCAAGTTTTCAAATCTGCAACTGTTGCATTGCCAAATGCCATCAACCAAGTATTGCTGGATACTGGACTGTCGGTGGATGATATTGATATCATGATTCCTCACCAGCCCAGTATTCGTATTTTACAGAAAACTGCTGAAATCATAGGCCTACCATTTGAAAAGGTGATGCATAATATGGAGAACTATGCAAACACATCGGCAGGTACAGTACCGATTATGTTAGATGAATGCAATAAGAGTGGGAAATTAAAAAAAGGTGATATCGTATTATTTGCTGCCATCGGCAGCGGATGGACATACGGAGCTTCTATCATTAAATGGGCGAACTAAAGGGTATAGCTTGTATGACAAACGATGTGGAGACCACATCCATAGTGAATGGTGGACTCCGCGATGATACAGGCATAATAGTCTGGAAAGAAGGATTGCCGATGCTTCTAGACTTGTACGACAAGTATAGTGTAAAGGCGACATTCTTCTATATTGCCAACTTTGCCAAGCAACACCCTGATATTATTAAGATTGTTCAGGAGAGAGGGCATGAGATAGCCTGTCATGGTTTGACTCATCAACATGATAAGGCTTTTGATGTGATGTCGTTTAAGGAGCAGCTGGAACATCTTAAAAGAGCCAAGATGATATTGGAAGATATTGCAGGAGAAGAAATCGTTTCTTTTCGGGCACCAGCCTTACGGGTTAACTTTGACACACCAAAAGCATTGATCGAGGCAGGGTTTAAATATGACAGTTCTGTAGCTCCTCAACGAATGGATATGTTCATGTCCTTGGGCAGTAAGAACAAAATACAGTGGTTCGGAGCTCCCAGAACTCCTTATGTAGCTAGTGCAGAGAATCTGGCAAGGAAAGGCAAATCGTCAATCATAGAAGTCCCTGTTTCTTCTTTTGTGGTTCCGTATATCGGCACGTTTATGCGTATATCACCCACAATTAATGCCATAACAAGAAAGCTGTTGCATTTAGAAACAAAAAATACAAATAAGGTCATTAACTTCTTAATTCACCCAAATGAGGTGATAACCGAAGAGAATCTGAATCTGAAGACTCAGAGAAGGGCTTCTAGTTATATCGGGTATCTATTATCAGATGTTTTGAGGAGAAGATTGAAACAGAAGAATTTAGGAGTTGATGCACTCAATCTATTTGAAAAGGAAATATATTTTTGGTCTGAAAAAGGTTATGTTTTTAAGTGTATCAAAGATTTAAAGGTGGAGGAATGATCAAGTTATTGACTGTAATAGGAGCTCGTCCTCAGATTATTAAGGCTGCAGCTATATCGAGGACTGTCAAGGAGAAATTCTCTAAGCAAGTGGAGGAGAGAATCCTTCATACAGGTCAGCATTATGATCAGAATATGAGCGCCGTATTCTTTGACGAGTTAGGCATTCCACAGCCTGATTATAATCTCGGCGTAGGATCTGGTCTTCATGGAGAACAGACGGCCAAGATGATCGCAGGAATAGAGGAAGTGTTACTGAATGATCATTTCGATGGTATCTTGCTTTATGGCGATACCAATTCGACTTTAGCTGGCGCCGTGGCAGCATCAAAGATACACGTGCCCATCTTCCATGTAGAAGCCGGACTGAGGTCACATAACATGGCCATGCCGGAAGAGGTGAACCGAATCGTGTGTGACCAATTGTCGTCGATCCTCTTCCCTCCGACAGAGACAGGAATGAGAAACCTGAGAGAAGAAGGATTCTTGAAGTCGAAAGCACGGTTTAAGAACGGCAAAGACAGATTGGTGGTGAACAGCGGTGACGTAATGTTCGACAATAGCCTGTATTTCAGAAACTTGGCCAAAGAGAAATGTGACATCACCAAACGACTTGGACTGACGGCAAGCGGCTTTGTTCTCGCTACCATCCATAGAGATCACAATACTGACAGCCAGGAGCGATTGACAAGCATCTTCCGGGCTTTGTTAGATATAGCAGAACAGGATGACGTGAAGGTTGTGCTGCCACTGCATCCCAGAACGAAGAAACTGCTTCCCATGAATCTGGAGCCATCATTATATAAACGGCTGATGGCATCTGAGAAAGTGTGCATCATTCCACCTGCATCTTTTTTCGAAATCATGGAATTAGAAAGACATGCACGGTTGGTGATGACAGACAGTGGCGGGGTGCAAAAAGAAGCATTTTTCTTTGAAAGACCATGCGTGATACTCAGACCTGAAACAGAATGGGTGGAAATCGTAGAACACGGAGCGGGTATCCTTGCTGATGCTGACTATGAACGGATTATCAAGGCTTATCAGGATTTGACGGATAAGAAGGTACAGTTTCCACCGCTATTCGGTGATGGTAAGGCAGCAGAAAGAATACTTGAAACAATCATAGACTATCTATGTGGTTCCTATCAGATAAAATAAAAGTAGAAGACAGCGGATTATTAGAAGGATTCTGTGACTGTCATTGCCATCTCGTTCCAGATGTAGACGACGGTGTGAAGACTATTGAGGATTCATTGCGCATTTTAGAGAAGTGGAATAGACTCGGTGTGAAGGAGGTGTGGATGACACCGCACATCATGGAGGATATTCCCAACAAGCCTGAAGTGCTGAAAGACATATTTGAAAATGTAAAGGCATCTTTCTTAGGTGATGTCAAATTGCATCTGGCATCCGAGAACATGCTGGACAATCTGTTCCTGACCAGACTGAATGAAGGAAATTTATTGCCAATCGGCTCTAATGAGAAGCACCTGCTCGTAGAGACGTCCTATTATAATCCGCCAATGGATATGGAACGTTTCTTTGAAAAGATCAAGGAGAAAGGTTATACATCGATACTGGCACATCCTGAACGGTATCAGTATATGGATATGCGTGACTATCAGATGTGGAAAAGTAAAGGTGTGCTGCTGCAACTGAACGTGCCGTCGTTGGTAGGTGCTTACGGTCCGGAGGTACAGTGGAAGGCTGAGAAGCTATTGGATAAGGGAATGTATGACTTTTGCGGCTCAGACACGCATTCAATGCGGTTTGTGGAATACTTCCTGAACAGCAAGATTGCGAAGAAAACCGTGAAGAAGGTACACGAGATTGCATTCCAACAGGAGCTATAGTTTTTCGACCACAGCTTACACGGATTACACAGATTTTCTTCAGACAACGAATTAAACGTATTTCACGAATTGATATTATTAACT
>JAEEGJ010006371.1_pt1 | contig 35473 bp, 31 predicted proteins | sample 8958761 | NCBI WGS metagenome assembly JAEEGJ01 (sample SAMN16246546, study PRJNA631951) | gut metagenome | biome: gut microbiome; feature: rumen; material: RS-attached | host: Bos | place: Iran: Karaj | collected 2018-10
TCTTCCATGTCATACCCCATGTAGCAACTGCGGGAAGCATCAGGAAGCAAGCGGCAACTGTAAGAGGTATACCACCGTAAAGGAGGTATGTGCGGTACTTACCGAGCTTGGGATTGTGGTTATCGATATATTTTCCTACTACAGGGCTCCAGAAACAGTCAAGGAGTCTTACTCCAAGGATAAGTCCACTAACAAAGCCGGGATTGATTTTCAATACTGTACACAGGTACAGCATCAAAAAGCAGGCAACTGTCTGGAAAATAAGATTCTGGGCAAGGTCACCGGAACCGAAACCGATTCTCTGGCCCCAACTCAGTTTGTAATAACCGTTGTTTACTTCGTTTGCCATAAAGATGATTTTATTGATTAATAATTATTGGTTATCTGTTAATTCGGCCCACAAACTTACACAAAAAATCGGTTTTTGATGTATAGGACTGTCATTTATTGACCCGTTTCCATGTAGACCACTGCTCTCTGTACGCTCTCGTCCAGTTCCTGTATCACCTGGTAATAGGCGTTCATGCCCCAGAGCAGGCGGGCAATGGTAGCCTTCAGTTGGGTCTTGAAGATGGGCAGGCAATGCTGGTACTGCTCCTCGTTGTACTCAACCTTATCCTCCTTGGCCTTGTCCAGAAATGCCTTCAGGACATCGGGACCTACCTCAAAGGCACGGTTAAAGTCCTGGAATGTGCGGTAACGGCGCGTCAGGCTGCGGCGGTTGCGCTCCACATACTTGAATGAGGTATTGAACACCACGTTCTTGGCGGTCACGTTACGGTAATACTGGTTGATACGGGTGGTATCCAGAGGAACAAAGATATCCGGCATGATACCTCCGCCGCCATACACGGTCCTATGATTGACCATAGTGGTGTACTTGAGCGAATCCGGGAAATGTATGCTGTCGCGGTTGGTCAGTTCGCCGTGACGCAGGCGCTCCTCAATGTCATCGCCGTAGTCCACATCCTTGCCGTAGGGTTTCTGTATGCATCGGCCCACGGGGGTATAGTACTTGGCAATGGTCAGACGTATGAGCGATCCGTCATGGAACTCAATGGGTCGCTGTACAAGGCCCTTGCCGAACGAGCGGCGGCCTACTATGGTGGCACGGTCCCAATCCTGAACGGCACCCGATACAATCTCGCTGGCCGATGCCGAATACTCGTCTATAAGCACCACCAGTTTGCCGTCACGGAAGTTGCCGTGTCCGTCAGCCAGGTAACCGCTCTTGGGTGAACGGCGGCCCTCGGTGTAAACCACCATCTGGTCACGTTTCAGGAACTCGTTGGCCAGGCCCACGGCTGCCATCAGCAGTCCGCCTCCGTTACCCTGAAGGTCAAGAATCAGAGATGTGGCACCCAGTCTGCGCAGTTCGGCCAGTTTCTCCTCAAACTCCTGTACGGTGGTGGCACCGAAACCTGAAATCTTTATATAACCTACACCCGGGCGTATGATATAAGCCGCATCGACCGTGTTGACGGGAATCTTGTCACGGATGACAGTGAAATAGAGCATCCCGTTCACTCCGCGACGGTTTACTCCCAGTTTTACCTTGGTGCCCCTGGGACCGCGCAGGCGTTTCATGATTGCCTCCTGTGACATCTTGACGCCGGCTATTGCGGTGTCATTAACTGTGATTATCCGGTCACCGGACAGGATACCCACCCTCTCGGACGGACCGTCAGGTATGGGCTGCACAATGAACAGGGTATCCTCGACCATGTTGAACTGTACACCTATACCGTCAAATGAGCCCATCAGGGTCTCGTTTGATTTGTCATTCTCTTCGGCAGTAAGATATGTGGAGTGCGGATCCAGTTCCTCAAGCATTCCTATAATTGCCCTCTCCACCAGTTTCTTTTCATCAACATCCTCAACATACAGAGCCGATATGGCACCCTCGGCCACAAGCAGTTTCTGCAGTTCCGCATCAATGGCGGTAGGCTGAGGCTGCATCTGAGGAGCCATCTGAGGCGCCATCTGGGGCTGGCGCATCTGTGGCTGGCCGATACGTCCGGGCTGGGCCGTCAGCATGAGCGGCATCACAAGTGCAGCAAGCAGAATATGTATCCTTTTCATAATTGTCAGATATAAGATTTGAATGAATCAATCATAAGGTCATCGGCATTACGGCCGAATGACAGAAGTTCACGTACCAGACTGCTGCTCACGTGCTGAACGGCGGGACTGGAAACCAGCAGGACTGTCTCAATTCCGTCAATGGCACGGTTGATGTCGGCCAGGTTACGCTCCTTGTCATAATCAGTCACCGAGCGGATGCCGCGCAGTATGGCATCACAACCGTTTTCCCTGACGGCATCCACGGTGAGACCCTTGTACTCAACCACGCTTACACGTGAGTAACCCTTGTAATGGTTACGGATAGCATCCAGACGCTGCCGAGCGCTGAACAGAGGTTTCTTCTCCTCGTTGATGCCTACGGCAATCACCACTTCACAGCCCATATTCAAGGCTCGCTCCACCAGGTCGGCGTGTCCTATTGTAAACGGATCAAATGACCCCGGAAAAAACAGTTTCATAACACTTCTCTTTCAGTTAGAATTTCTCACCTTCATCCTCGTCCACCCGGTCCTCCTCAACTACCAGGTTGTCAATGATAAAGTTCTGACGTTCCATGGTGTTCTTGCCCATATAGAATGACAGCAAATCATCAACAGCATCGGTTTTCTTGAGAGTTACCAGTTCCAGACGCATGTCGGGGCCGATAAAGTTCTTGAACTCATCGGGCGATATCTCACCCAGTCCTTTGAATCGGGTGATCTCGGGATTGGGTGACAGTTTGTCTATTGCCTGCTTACGCTCCTCATCGGTATAGCAGTAGATGGTCTCAAACTCACCCTTCTCAGTCACTACGCCGTCCACATGGGCATCGGCACCTTTCTTCTTCTTGCGCTTGTTACGCACGCGGAACAGCGGGGTCTGAAGAATGTATACGTGTCCCTTCCTTATCAGTTCGGGGAAGAACTGCAGGAAGAATGTTATCATGAGCAGACGTATGTGCATTCCGTCCACATCGGCATCGGTTGCAACTATTATCTTGTTGTAGCGCAAATCATCCAGGCCCTCCTCAATGTTCAGGGCTGCCTGCAGCAGATTGAACTCCTCATTCTCATAAACCACCTTTTTGGTCAGGCCGTAGCAGTTCAGAGGCTTACCGCGCAGACTGAATACCGCCTGGGTATTTACGTCACGGCTCTTGGTGATGGATCCGCTGGCTGAGTCACCCTCGGTTATGAAGATGCAGCTCTCCTCCTGACGGTCACCACGGGCATCGTTCAGGTGGATGCGGCAGTCAGCCAGTTTGCGGTTGTGCAGGTTGGCCTTCTTGGCACGCTCACGGGCCTGTTTGGTTATGCCGGCTATCTCCTTGCGCTCCTTCTCGGACTCCAGGATCTTCTTAAGGATGACATCGGCCACCTCGGCGTCCTTGTGCAGCAGGTCATCTACCTCCTTCTTGATAAAATCACCTACAAACTTATTGAGCGATACGCCACCGTTGGGACTCATGGTGGTGGAGCCCAACTTAATCTTGGTCTGGCTCTCAAACACCGGCTCTTCGACGTTTACGGCTATTGCAGCCACTATGCCGTTACGGACATCACCCGACTCAAAGTTCTTGCCGTAAAATTCCTTTATGGTACGTGCTATATGCTCCTTGAATGCACTCTGATGAGTGCCGCCCTGTGATGTGTATTGGCCGTTCACGAATGAGTAATACTCCTCGCCGTACTGGTTGGTATGAGTGAACGCTATCTCTATGTCAGTTCCCTGCAAGTGAATGATGGGATACAGGCTCTGGGCACTCATTCTCTCTATGAGCAGATCCTCCAAACCATTGCGTGACACAAAACGCTGGCCGTTGTACATAATGGTAAGGCCGGTGTTCAGGTAGGAGTAGTTACGCAGCATGGTCTCTATTATGGCAGGACGGAACTGGTAGCCTACAAACAGGTCGTTATCGGGCTCAAAGATTACCTGGGTTCCGTGCTCCTCGGCACTTGGAAGGGTCTCATCGGACTGTAATTTACCACGCTCAAACTTGAGGGTACGTACCTGACCGTCACGCCAACTGCTCACCTGGAAATGGTGACTCAACGCATTCACAGCCTTAAGGCCGACACCGTTCAGACCAACGCTCTTCTTGAACGCCTTGCTGTCAAACTTACCACCTGTGTTAAGTATGCTTACGGCCTCAACCAGTTTACCCTGAGGAATACCGCGTCCGTAGTCTCGCACAACAACACTGCCCGTATCGGCCAGGTCTATCTCTATGCGCTTGCCCGTATTCATGCGGAACTCATCGACGCTGTTGTCTATGATCTCCTTGAGCAGTACGTAGATTCCGTCATCGGCTGCCGAGCCGTCGCCCAGTTTACCTATGTACATACCGGGACGGGTACGGATATGCTCCATATCGTCCATGTGGCGGATATTGTCCTCGTTGTACTGCACCTGAGGTGTCTGCGGGTCAAATAATTCTTCAGTGTCTGCCATATATCTATATTATACTTTTCTCAAAACAAAATTAAATCAGAGGGGCTTGAAAAAGACCGCCCTGCGGCGTACTATCTTTACTCCTTCATAGTAAGACCACTGACTCTGAACCTTTACGTTGTCAACCAGTTCCGGGTTGGTCTCGCCAAGCGTGTATCCCAGTTTGACCAGATTGGGATTGAGTATGCTGAACGGCAATGCATTTATTCCCTTGTTCTGGTACTCGGGCTTTACTGCAATGAACAGGAACTCCACTATATTGGAGCGCTTTATCTTAAGCGCCTTTATTATGTGCCACCAGCCAAACGGGAACAGACGGCCCTGAGCCTTCTGCAATGCGCGGGCAATTGATGTCATTGTAAGCGCTCCTGCCACAAGATTGTCATCCTTGTCAAGCACGAAAGCGGCAAAACGTTTGTCCAGAAGCGGTACGAACTTGCGGGCAAAGTCATCAATCTGCCTGTCTGAGAATGCCGAATATCCGTACAGCGGAGCGAACGCCTCATTTACCAGATGAAAGAGTTTATGAGCATATTTCTTAGCCTCCACACTCTTGCTGTGCTCAAGTCTGTCAATATGCAGATTGTAGCGCTCCAGCACAATCTTGCCTATGCGCTCCATCTTCTCGGGCAGGGTGTTGTAGGGAACCTGTCTCTCCACCCACTCTGCCGACGGCTTGAGTCCCAACTGCTCCATGTGCTTGGGATAGTAGGGATAGTTGTAGATGGTAGCCATGGTACCCATCAGGTCAAAGCCTTCTGTGAGCATTCCCTCGGGATCAAAATCAGTGAATCCGAAAGGTCCCTCCAGACGGTCCATGCCACGTTCCTTACCCCAGGCCGATACGGCATCAAGCAATGCGCGGCTTACGTTTATGTCATCAATGAAATCAATCCAGCCGAACCTTACGGTATTGACCTTCCACGCCTTATTGGCCTTACCGTTGATGATGGCGGCCACGCGGCCCACCACCTTACCCTCCTTAAGGGCAATGAACGGCTGTGCCTCACAGAATTCAAGTGCGGCATTACGCTTGGGACGGAAAGAGTTCTTGGTATCGCTTATAAGGTCAGGTACGGCATAGGGATGATTCCTGTAAAGCTGCACATTGAAACGTGCAAAACGGCGCAGGTCCCTGGCCGTCTTGACCGCGATTACGGATATGTTCTCAACTGACATTATCTCCACCGGTTTTAAATCCAGCGAAGATACAAATTAATAGGCACTCTTCCCAATCCCGCCCGCGATAATTATCAACCAAAAAAAGAAGTTCAGAAAGGAACCGCCATCCTGTTCAGGACAAGTTCAAAAGGCTCATGGCAGAGTGTTCCTGACAGTTTTGAGAAACGTCCGTTTTCAACGTCCGGAACAAGTTTGTCCATATCGACGGCAGGGAATTCAAGCGTGGCATTGGTCAGCACATAATCTCCGCTGCGGGTAAAATCCTTGTCCAGTGGAACTGACGCCGACTGGACCTTTACGCTTGATCCGTCATTCAGCGTAAGCGTAATGTCACTTCCAAAATAGGCCGGGTATGTGTTACCGGCACGGACATACAGGTTCATCATGACCTGCAGGGCATCGGATGTACTCTCCATTCTCTGCACCAGAGCCATGTCTCCGCCCTGTGTACCCTTAAGGTCAAGTTCAGTCTGGCAGGCAGTCTGGATAACCTTGATGTCGTCAAACAGATGTCTGTCACGTGCTATGTTCACGCCGCGCATCAGATAACTTCTCTTCTTTGTCTTGGAATCAATCTGAACCAGATCAAAGGACTTCACGTCATCAGGCACTGCCTCAAACACGAAAGACCAGTTCATATATCCTGATTCCGGAACCCAGAAGTAGCATCCGTTGGCGTAGTTATATTCGGCATGATAGGGATAGTCCGAGAAGTTCTGATAACCCTCCTGACGCAGCATCTTGTACTCTTTTCCGTCAGCCACCAGCACCACGCGGCCGTCACTGAGCTGAGGCCTGCTCCAGTTGTTGCGTTCCAGTCCTGTGAACTTATTGATAAGCACCAGGGCATCATCGCAGAAAACGGCCTTGTCAATTGTACCGCCGCTGAATACGGGAGGATTGTCAACCACCTTTGAGGCTCTGGCAATGTAGTCTTCAGTGTACTCTTCCCTGAGCCTGCGCTCCACCTCCATCACGGTCTTGCCCTTGAACTCAAAGTTCAGGTCACGCCTGGTAGGCAGAACGGTCATGCGGTAATTGCCATATTTCTTGTAGCGTCGGCTCAGTTGGCCGTTGTCCTTTGATACGTCCGATGCGCTGGCGTATACAGCCGTTGCCGGCGTAGGCTCAAATACGCAGACAGAGAATGTGCGGCTGCCCCTTTCATAAGCGGCATCCATCATGACCGATGCATCCGACCACGGCATGATGTCATCGGGATAGAATGCCAGGAATTCTATGTCAACAGCCTTGATCCAATCAGCCAATTCACCGGGTGTACCATGAACCAGAAGGCCGTTGTGGTCAAGTTCATATATACCCGGCTCCCAGGTGTAGATGCGGCCGTAGCGGTAAGTTGAATAGTATGCGTCGTTGAAATCCTGATTGCTCTTTACCACCAGGCTGTAAATACCCACCTCGTTAAGCATGTCTATGAGCGGGCGGGCGCGTTCAAGTCCGGTTTCAGTCTGGTCACCCTGCAGGTTGGACAGCACTATGGTCATGCGGTGTGACCTGAATCCCTTGTAGTCCAGCAGGTAATCGGCCACCTCATCGGCCTTCATTACGGTCTCAAAAGAGTCACCGGTGCGTACTATCACGGAGTCACCCTCAGTGAGCCAGATTCCGCCGTTCTCCCATGCCGTGCGGTTGAACTTGCCCTGACCGTACAGGTCATCCAGAATAACCATTGAATCCCTGAGGGCATCCATGGTCCTTCCGTCGGCACGGCGGGTAAATATGGAACCGGCCTTGCAGTCATAGACCGTAACCGCAAATGACATCACCACAAGTCCTGTCAGCAACGGAGCATACAGGGCCTTGAACGCTCTTGAGAACTTGGAGTCCTTGCGGTTCATCATACGTATCCTCTCAGAGAGGTTCTGTTTTTTAAAATGGTTGGTAACACTGAATCCGCTCAGCGAGGCAATCTTGCCAAGCAGCATATACTGGTATGCCTTTGCGTCAAAACCGTCACGCAGCACACAACCGTCAACCTGATACTCATGAACATCCTGCAGGTCCTTACGCAGCATTGAGGTAACCGGATTGAACCACTGCAGTGAAGAGAGCAAATCCACCAGGACTATGTCATATGAGTGACCCAGGCGGACATGACTCTTCTCATGATCTATTATGACATTACGGTTAACCGATTCATAATCCTCACGTGAAATGACAATGTTGTTCATCCAACTGAACGGCGAAACATTCCTGTCAACCACATGGATGCGGATATTGTCATCGGAACTGACCTCACGGGCCAACCTGATAAGACGGCGCACCTGAACTATTGACAGGATGGAACGTGACAGATGGAACACAAAACCGGCAAACCATATGGCAAGGCCAAGCAAACCCCAGTTAAACCTCCTGACCGGTTTCTCTGCAACCGGAGCCGGTTTACTGACCGATGGAGTTGCCGCAATCTCACTCTGCACCATGTTGTTCAACTGCGGAGGCAAGATGGGAATGGCAGGCATAACTACCGGGGCGGTAACCTTCTCCTGGGCTGTCATTTCAGCCAGGACCTCCTCCGGTACGTAGCGATGAATCTTAAATACGCAGAAAGGCAGTACAAAAGAAGCCATCAGCATACTGGTAAGCAGGAATCTGTTCAGTTTATGGAACGTCTCCTTGCTCATCAGCAAATGATAAGAAAGGAAGAAACCTATCAGTATCAGAGCAACCTTCAACTGGTAAGACAGGAACTCCGTTCCCGCAATGGCCTCATTTGTAAAAAGGAAATCCATTACTGTTCCTTGCCTTTTTCAATCTGCTCTATAAGACCTTTCAGATCATCAAGTGAGATCTTCTCTTCATTGACCAGCGTGGAGACCGCCCCCAGATAGGAGTTGTTGAAACACTTGCCTATCAGGTTGTCCAGGCTCATCTCGCTGTATTTTTCCCGGCTGAATGCAGGGTAGTACTGGAACGAGCCGCTGAATGAGTTGTGCTTGAGATAGCCGTTTGACTCCAGCGTACGCACCTGTGTGGACAAGGTATTGAAATGGGGTTGAGGATCAGGATAGAGTTCCTGAAGTTCCTTTACATAAAGCGGTCCCTTGTCCCAGAACCAGTTCATGATGATCTCTTCTTTCTTAGTGAGTCTCTTCATAAGTCGGCAACATGAGTTTTCACCAGTTACAAAAATATAACTAAATCCGCTCGTTACAAAAAATTTGACGAATTTAATTAGTTTATATCGGCCCAAAAAAAGAAACCGCCGAAAGGCGGTTCCACGTGGGCCATCTAGGGCTTGAACCTAGGACCTCCAGATTATGAGTCTGTTGCTCTAACCAACTGAGCTAAAAGCCCGGAGAAAGAATCACCGGCCCATGGCCGACTGCTTCATTCGGGTGCAAAAGTACTCCAATAACCCGAATTAGCAAAGTTTTGGAACAAAAAATTCCCATACCACGTCTATCTTCACTACTTTTGTAGTCCAAAACATAAACTCATGACCATACCCGTTCCGGACACTGGCAGATACGCCGCCACGATAGGATTCTTTGACGGAGTCCATCTGGGTCACGTACACCTGTTGGAGGAACTCAAGACCATTGCCGCACAGCGTGGGCTCAAGAGTATGGCCATAACTTTTCCCGAGCATCCGCGCCAGATACTTCAGTCCGATTACCGTCCGCGCCTGCTTTCCACCCCCGAGGACAAGATGCGCCAGTTGGAGCAGACCGGCATAGACTACTGTTTCCCGCTTCACTTTACAACTGCACTTGCCGCCCTGGATGCCCGCACATTCATGACAGATTTCCTGCAGAAAAAACTGGGAGTAAGCACCCTGCTCGTAGGACATGACCATCACTTTGGCCATGACACCAACCTTACTGTCGATGACTACCGCCGCATAGGCGATGAAATAGGTATGGAGGTGATCCCGGCCGATGCCTACCTCTATGAAGGTTCACCTATAAGCAGTTCACGCATACGCCGCGAACTTGTGGCCGGCAACGTCAAGGCTGCGAATGATATGCTGGGTTACCGGTATACCATAAGCGGTACGGTCATTCACGGCCTTCAGAACGGACGCAAGATGGGATTCCCCACCGCCAATCTGGGTCCTTACTGCGAATTCATGCAGATTCCGGCCGACGGCGTCTATTCATCCGTCGCCAAGGTTGACGGTGAGATATGGCCGGCTATGCTCAATATAGGATTCCGTCCCACGTTTGAGGGTAAGGCCCGCACAATCGAAGCCCACCTCCTGGGATTTGACCGCGACATATACTTCCATGAGCTGACATTGGAGTTCGTGGATTTCCTGCGTCCGGAACGCCGTTTCGAGTCTCCTCAGGAACTGGCCGCCCAGCTTGAGGCCGACCGTAACAAAGTAAGACAAACCATTAATATAGGATAATATGAAAATCAAAAGGACACTTGTATCTATCGGCGTCTTCTTTGCCGCTCAGCTGTTAGTTTCACTCATATTCCTGATAGCAGGTATGATTCAGGGAATGGGAGTTATGGAAGCGATGACAGCCACCATGGGCCCGGCTCTTCTGATATCGGACTTTCTGGTAATTGTGATACTTCTGTTACTCAAGTACTGCAGCATAAAGGAACTGTTCAAGAAAGTGCCTGCCGATGTGCTTCTGATCTCAATAGTATTTGCCATGACCGGAATGTATGCCGTAGAACTTGTCTCTTCACAGTTTGAAATACCCAACAATCTTGAGGAGCAGTTCCAGGCTATGGCAGGAACAATATCCGGATTCCTGGGTATATGCATTGTAGGCCCCATAATGGAGGAAATAATAATGCGCCGTGTCATTCTCAAGGAGATGGCCAAAGCAACCAAGAGCATGTGGTGGGGTATAATCATTTCATCAGCCCTGTTCGCAATCATTCATATCAATCCCATTCAGATTGTATTCGCTATGCCGGCCGGCATATTCCTGGGTTGGATATACTGCAAGACAGGAAGCCTGCTTGTTCCTATCTGCATTCACATAATCAACAACACGATATCATTCGTATTGATGAGTGTAGGCACTGAAGGAGAAGGAGAGTTTAGTCTGAACAGCACATTGGGCGTGATACTGCTCATATCATTCACTCTCATCTGCGTAGTATCATGTATCTGGATCAACAGATACTACGCCAAAATCAAGAAAGAGCAGGAACTCCAGAGAGCCGCAGTTGCAGAAGAATCACAGAGCGATAGTGGTTCCGGTGAGATTGTCCAGTGATTCGGCCTTGGTAATAAGGACCGATGAAACACCGGCCTGCAGTGCGTTAAAGGCATTCTGAATCTTGGGAATCATGCCTCCGCTGATGGTGCCGTCATGTACCAGACGCGGGAAATCATAGTATGAGATATAGGGTATCACGCTGTTGTCATCATCCTCATGCAGCAGCACACCCGGTTTCTCAAAGCAGAATATCAGCGTTACCTTAAAGTATGACGCCAGTGCCTTGGCAGCCTCGCCGGCAATGGTATCGGCATTGGTGTTCAGCAACTGTCCCTTACCGTCATGGGTGAGCGGAGCCAGCACGGGAACTATACCCTTCTCTATCAGGCTGGCCAGAAACTCTGCATTGACAGCCTTGACATCGCCCACGAAACCGTAATCTATATCCTTTACGGGGCGCTTATCGGACTGCATAACGTTGCAGTCAGTACCGGTAAGACCTATCGCGTTGATGCCTTCAGCCTGCAGCTTGGCAACGATATTCTTGTTTACCAGACCTCCATAGACCATTGTAACTACGTCAAGCATATCGGCATCGGTGATACGGCGTCCGTCAACCATCTTGCTCTCTATGCCCAGACGGCTTGCCATGGCAGTGGCAGAACGGCCGCCTCCGTGTACCAGCAGTTTGGCGCCGGGTATAGCCTTGAAATCCTTGAGCAGACGCTCCAGAGTCTCGGGCTGCTCAACTATCTTGCCGCCCACCTTTACAATGACAAGTGACTGTTTCATATATGGTCAATCTTTCTTAAGGTCCAACAGTTGTTTCAAATAAGTTATGGTGTCCGATATCTGGTCGCGGGACTCAAGACGGTCACCGGGGCAGATATACTCGGCCCTGAGGTATCCGGGCTCACGGCGCTTGGTCTCACTTTCTATGAAATCGGCCAGTTCCTGATCAGTCTTGGATGCTATCAGAGGACGCTGTGAACGGGCCACCTTGAGACGGCGCAGCAGGGTATCGTTATCACATTTAAGATAAACTGTCTGTCCGTGCTGCAGCATGTAGTCCATGTTATCGCCTATGAGCGGCGTAGAGCCTCCGCATGACACTATCACGTCATCAAAATCACCCACCTCACGGAGCATACGGCTCTCAATTTCACGAAAGCCCTGCTCGCCGCTTGTGGCAAATATCTGGCTCACGCTCTTCATATACCTGCGCTCAATATACTGGTCCAGGTCTATGAACGATACATCCAGGTCCTTAGCCAAGGCCTTGCCGAGGGTGGTCTTGCCGGCCCCCATAAAGCCCATAAGGAAAACCCTTATCATTTCTTGGTCTTGAATATGCGACGTTTGGGAGCCTGTCCGGTCTTCTCAATCTGACGCTTGATGATATCCTGGCACTCCTCCTCGGTCAGAGTGGTGGGATCCATGTTTCTGGGAATCTTATAGTTGCTTCCCTGATAAGCGATGTAGGCACCGTAACGGCCGTTCATAACCTCCATATCGGGATTGCCGGGGAATGACTTGAGCACCTTCTTTGACTCACTCTCACGCTTGCTCTGAATAAGGTGAACAGCCTCCTCGAATGTGATGGTCAGAGGATCTGCCACACCGGTCAGTGACACATAGAACTTGTCATGACGGATGTACGGACCAAAGCGTCCTGTGCCGATGGTTACCTCAAAGCCCTCGAACTCACCCAGTGTACGCGGCAGACGGAACAGTTCCAGAGCCTCGTCAAGAGTGATGGTCTCAATGGTCTGGCCCTTCTTCATCTGTGCAAAGCGGGGTTTGTCATCATCCTCGGCGCTGCCTATCTGTACAATGGGACCGTAACGGCCTATCTTGACCGATACAGGCTTGCCTGAGATGGGATCGTTACCCAGTATGCGCTCACCTACCTTATGCTCGTTCTTAAGGGTCATGGCGTTGTTGACTGCCGGGCTGAACTTATCGTAGAAGGCGCTGATTACACTCTTCCACTGCTTGTCGCCATCGGCTATGTCATCGAACTCCTTCTCTACCTGAGCGGTAAAGTTGTAGTTCATGATATCGGGGAAGTATTCAATCAGGAAGTCGTTTACAACCATACCTATGTCTGTGGGTACCAGTTTTGACTTCTCGGTTCCGTACACCTCGGTAATGGTCTGTTCCTTGATATCGCCGTTCTCAAGACGGAGCATATCACACTCGCGCTTGGTTCCCTCAATATCCTCACGGAGCACGTACTCACGCTGCTGGATGGTGCCGATGGTGGGAGCGTATGTTGAAGGACGGCCTATTCCCAGTTCCTCCATCTTGTGCACCAGGGCAGCCTCGTTGAAACGCTGCGGATGCTGGGTGAAACGCTCGTAGGCTGATATCTGGCTGAACTCCAGTGCCTGCCCCTTCTTGAATTCGGGCAGACCCTGTGTCTCCTGTGAATCATTTGAATCATCATCACGGCTCTCGCGGTAAACGCGCAGGAAACCGTCAAACTTTACTGTCTCGCCGGTTACGGTAAACTCTCCGTCCAACTTGGGTGCGGTTATTGAAACAGTTGTCTTCTCGATTTCTGCATCGGCCATCTGAGATGCGATGGTACGTTTCCAGATGAGTTCGTACAGACGCTTCTCGGGAGCGGTTCCGTCTATTGTCTGGTTATCCATGTAGGTAGGACGGATGGCCTCGTGTGCCTCCTGGGCGCCTTTAGCCTTCTGTGTGTACTGACGGCTCTTTACGTACTCCTCGCCCATGGACTCGGTGATAGCCTTGCGGCATGAATCTATGCAGAGGGTTGACAGGTTTACTGAGTCAGTACGCATGTATGTGATCTTACCGGACTCATACAGACGCTGTGCAAGCATCATGGTCTGCATTACTGTGAATCCGAACTTACGTGTTGCCTCCTGCTGCATGGTTGATGTAGTGAACGGAGGTGCCGGCAGTTTCCTGAGCGGCTTGGTGGTGATATCCTTTACCTTGAAATCAGCTCCCTTGCACTTCTCAAGGAAAGCATAAGCCTCTTTTTTTGTCTTGAAACGCTCGCTGTAATCGGCGCGTATATCCTGTACCTGACCGTTGGCACCCTCAAGACGGAAAATTGCCACTACCCTGTATGATGCCTCGGGAACAAAGTCCTTGATTTCACGCTCACGCTCCACAATCAGACGTACTGCTACAGACTGTACACGGCCTGCTGAGAGGGCGGGCTTTACCTTACGCCAAAGGATGGGTGAGAGTTTGAAACCTACTATACGGTCCAGCACGCGGCGTGCCTGCTGTGCATATACCAGGTTGGTGTCTATGTCACGCGGGGTCTCTATGGCGTGCAGTATGGCGTTCTTTGTTATCTCGTGGAATACTATACGTTTGGTCTTTTCAGGTTTGAGTCCCAGGGTTTCAAACAGATGCCAGCTGATGGCCTCTCCCTCGCGGTCCTCATCGGATGCCAGCCATACCATTTCGGCCTTCTTGGCTGCCTCCTTGAGTTCACTTACCACCTTCTTCTTGTCTGAAGGGATTTCATATATGGGTTCAAACGTATCGATATTGATGCTCAGGTCCTTTTTCTTCAGGTCACAGATGTGTCCGTAACTTGACATCACTTTGTAATCGGCTCCCAGAAACTTCTCGATTGTCTTGGCCTTGGCCGGAGACTCCACAATTACCAGATTCTTCTGCATGATATTCTTTTAAATGTTATGCCTTAAAGGCGCGGCAAAAGTAGAACAAAAAAAACATATAGAAAAAGCGAACGGACAGAAAAAAAACTGTCCGTCTACCTTATTAAATTATATTTAATAAAAAAAACGACGCAAAGGGGTCGTTTCCCTTTGCGTCATTTTTCAGAAGCGGTAGGTGGCGCCTATGAGCACCGAGGGCTTGATGGCGCGGTAACCTGCATAGTAGCAGTAATTACCACCGGTAAGACGGTTGCCGGTCAGGTAGAATGACAGGTTTGGGCGGAAATCATAATCCAGTGTCAAAGCCACGTCATTGACCATACGTTCACGCTTGCCTTCTGTCTTGCAGAACATCATGGCCCGATATGTGAGCATGGCATCCAGACCGGGCATTATGTTGACACGGCCAAACAGCGAGCCGTCCAGAACGGGTTTGAATGCCAGTATTCCGTCCGAGTACTTTCCGGTGTATCCGTTGCAGGTCAGGTCCATCCTTACCTGAGCCCTGTCGGCAAACTGCATATCAGCATCCAGACGGGCATAGAACACATCACAGCCCTCCTGCTTGAGCATGGATGAAATTATAAGGCTGTCATGTGCCACCTGGAAGAGTTCATCGATAGTGTGGCTGTATCCGCCCTTGAGAGAAAGCGTCAGCCAGGTTCCTTGCGAATATGAAGCTCCAACCGATGCGTTCATCAGTTCGTAGCCGTCACGAATGCGCTCGGCCTCGGTCCAGTAGGGGGAAATACCGGCCAGGGTACGCATGCTGTTGTCCTTGACACCTCCGGTTACTGCAGCCAGAAGACGTATGCTTTCACCTGCATTATATGTGGCGGTTACCATAGGTGACAGCAGCACCTTATATCCGGCAGCAGTCCGAATGTCCAGGTTCACGCCCAGACGGGTATCCAAATCACCCCATGTCTTTTTCCAGTAAGGGGACAGTGTGATGGTAGTCAGGGAGCCGTAATTGGTTCCATATACTCCCTGCCAGTCATACATGGCTGTTTTCTGACGGTAACCGGCACCGCCTACACCTCCCAGCAAAGGCAGTTCCAGACCTGCATCTATGCGCACCAGACGTTCGCGGTTATCGGGCTCCACTCCGTTAACGATAAGTCCTTTGCGTGACAGCCACTGCATTCCGGCATCAAGATGCCACTCTGCTTTTCTGAACTCTCCGCTTAGCCACAGCCCCATCTCTGCCCGGTTGGTTTTCTGAAGGAAATCACTTGCAGCCAGTATGGCCGATGTGGTGTCCTTACCCTCGCGGAAATTGAGACGTGAATGGCCGTATGCTCCGTATACGCCCAGAGCCAGACTGTCAAAACGGTGTGAGTACTCGGCCTTAAGGTCTCCGTTGAACATCTTTGATTTCCACTGTCCGTCAGGTTTGGTGGACCATCCGTCCATAAGGCCCGATATGGTCAGCAGGTCACGGTCCGTTATCTTCCATCCGGCATCAAGAAGTCCGTCTGTTACGTTCCTCAGACCGTAACCCAGGCGGATAAGGCCGTAATAGCTGTTCTCTTTCACTTCATCAGACTGCTCCCCGAACACACCCATGGGAGTGCGCTCATAACCCTGATGCGGGTTGGCCTCGGTACGGTAACTCACGGTTGCCGCCTGCCTTTGGGTCTGTGTACGCTGGGGTACGGGCATTATCTTGCCCTGCTCTGACATGGAGGGGTTATATGCGCCCTCAATGGTAAGTGATCTGGAGGGCAGCACATCATTCTGAGCCTTGACTCCGCTCCAGCATATAAAGGTCACAAGGACCGGCAGTATATATCTTTTCATAACGGTCATTCTTCAAGTCGTTTGGCAATCATATCGGCTATGTCATCATCCTCAGTATAGTTGGATTTGAGCGAGAGCAGATACTGACGTGCCTCGACATCCTTGCCCTGGGACTTATAGATGTCACTGAGCAGTATGAAACTGCGGGCCAGCCAGTACATATGGGGTGTACCCTCCTGTATGAAATCCATGATAACCTTCTCGGCTCCCTCCTTGTCTCCGCTGTCAAACAGCAACTGGCTGAGCAGGTAGTCTGACTCGGCACCAAACCTGGAACGGGTGTCCTTGCAGAGTTCCTCAAACAGCAGACGGGCATCGGCACGTTTTCCTTCTGAGAGGAGAGCCTGTGCCTTCCAGTATTTGACCTCGGTCTTCTGATCTGCCGTAAGTTGTGTCTGCAGGGCCTTGTCGGCATAGAGCAGTACGGCTTCATTCTCGCTTATCTGACCTGCGCTGCTTACTATGCGGAACAGGCTGGTACGCTGACGGTCCACATTGGTGGTTTTGGTGTACAGACGCATGTAGGTATCCATGGCTGTCTCCCAGTCACCTACTGACCAAGCCATTCCCGAAGCATGGTCCAGAGCACTCTCGCAGAAACGGCTGCTCTCATATGAGGCGCTGTGCATGAAACTCTCATAGGCTCCGTCATAGTCATTCTCCTCCTCAAGCAGCAGTCCCTGATAGTACCAGGCATTGGCTGCAAAAGCACCACCCGGATACTGATCCAGGTACTCCTTGAACCGTACCTTGGCATCGGCCTTCTGGCCGCGGCTGAAGAGTCCCTCGGCTGCCGTGTAGGTCAGTGAGTCACGCTCGCTCACGGCAATGGGGGTGGCACCCTGTACAGTCTCGGTATACTGCAGATAGGTGTTTATGTCACCTTTCTCAACATAGATTGACTTGAGGTCTACCAGTGCGGTACGGGCCTCATCGCTGCCCGGATAACGGGCAATCACATCCTTGTAGGCTGCTATGGCAAGGTCATACTTATCGGTCTGATAGTAGATAAGGGCCGTTTCGGCCGATGCCTTGCGCGCCAGGTCCGTATTGGGATAGTCGTTTATGATGCGGCCGAAAGCCTGGATGGCCTGCTCCGGCTGGTCAGTCTGCTGATAGGCGCGTCCCTGCTCATACAGAGCCGATGCCACATAAGGTGAGTTGGGATAGTTGGCTGTCAGTTTGGACAGGTCAAGTATCTTCTGTGTATAGTTGCGCTGCAGTCCGTTTACAAGCGCTGTCTGGTAGAGAGCATAATCACCGGTAGAGGGTACCAGGTTGATGGCGGTGCCGTAAAACTCCTTGGCATTGTCATACTGGCGGCCGTAGAACATGCAGTCACCTGCACGCAGGGCGGCATCTGCAATGATCTCATTCTCCAGTCCCACCTGACGTGATGACTCCAGCACGGCCTTGAACTCCCTGCCGCTCTTGGTGTAATCCTTCTTGTTGTAGTGGATATAACCCAGACCGTAGTTGGCCAGGGCGCTGTTGTAGGTCTTACCGCTTCCAATCAGTGCCAGGTATCGGCTGTAATCGGCCTCGGCACGGTCTGTCTGACCCATGCGGTAATAGCATTCGCCGCGCCAGAACAGGGCGTCATTTGCGGTCTTGCGGTCATAGCGCTCCAGTGCGATGACATCGGTCAGCAGAGAGGGAACCTTGTCATATTCACCTGCAGCCATGTCATCCATGGCCTTGCGGTAAAGCAGCTGCATCTTGGCAGCCAGTATTGAGGCACCCGGATTCTGTATCTTGGCTATCGATGCCAGGGCGGCGTCATAACTGGTGGTGTTCATATAGACATCAACCAGGTAACTGCTCACCTTGTCGGCATAGGCTGATTTGGGATACTCGTTGAGGAAACGCTCAAACGATGTAACTGACTCGGCAAACGGTGAATATGATGTCTCGTGGATAACCATTGCATAGTTGTAGAGGGCCTGCTCTCTGACATCGGCCTTACCCGGTATGTTCGATGCACGCTCAAATGCCATTCGGGCGGCGTTCTTGTCACCCTTACCGAGATTGGCCAGACCTATGTGGAGCAGGGCGTTCTGTGTCACGGCATCGTCCGGTCCGGTTACCTGCGAGAGGTTCTCTATGGCAGCATCCATATTACCGGTCTGGAACTCTGACATTCCAAGCAGGTAGGTATCATGTCTGATATCCTGACTTTGGCCGGTGGTAAGGTAACTGGTCATCAGTTCCGTTGATTTGGCATATTCACCCTTCTTGTACCAGTACTCACCCAGTATGCGCTCGGCCTCAGCCTCAATGTACGGATCCTCGGTGGTAGCCACCAGATTGTTGGCGGTCTCATATGCCTGTGCCATGTCACCCTTGCCGTTAAGGGCCATATCGGCCAGATAGAGTCTGGCCTCATCATCATGTCGGGTATCCAGTGAATTCTCAAAACCCTTTTGGGCGGGCTCTACGTTACCGTTCACATAGTCGTAGTATGCGCGGTAGAATACAATGTCCTCATCCTCATCCGGCTCTTCAACCAGACGGGCCAGAATGTTCAACTGCAGGTAACCCTCCTGGGCGCGTCCGCATCGGAACAGTGAAATGGCGTTATGGCGTACCATGCGCTGGCAATCCTTACTGTCCAGAAGCAGCGGATCACACTCGTCAAAGCACTCTATGGCATCCTGATACTCGTGCAGCACAAAATGTGACGAACCCATCAGGGCAAGCATCCTGTTGTTGTACATTGAACCGGGATACTTGGACATGAATATCTGGATGGCAGGCATGGCGGTTGAGAGATCGCGCTCGGCAGCAATCACCACCTGCATGTATTCAATCTCCTCTGTCAGCGCCTGCTTGCGGTTAACCGTCTGTTTGACCCACTCGTCAAGCAGGGTTCCCGCGGCACCGTAGTCTCCTTGGGTGAACACAGTGCGGCACTCGTCAAGCAGACGCATATCGGCATCCCTCAAACGGCTTTGTGCCGATACGCCGGCGTAGGATCCAGCCAGCAACAGCACTGCGGACAAAAGTATTTTTCTCATTAATCAGAATAATTTCTTATACCACATATCAAGAGCCCTCTCCTCGGCGGCTTCCATGACGGCGCGCTCGCCGGGACCCTTGTCGTTAATGCCGCAAAGATGCAGCACTCCGTGTATTATCACTCTCATCAGTTCCTGCTCATAAGACGTATGAAACTTGGAACTGTTACTCAAAACGGTGTCCAGGCTGATGAACATGTCACCGCTCACCCGCCCCGGCTCACTGTAGTCAAAGGTTATGATATCCGTATAGTAGTCATGTCCCAGGAACTCCTTGTTCACCTCCAGAATACGGTCATCGTTACAGAAGATATAATTCAGGTTACCTACCTTGCGGCCATCATAAGAGGCAGCAACTGCTGTAATCCATGCCCTTACAGCCTTTCGGTCCAATTTGGGCATCTTTATGTTTTCAGTCAGAAATGATATCATCGTCTTAAAGTTTTATGCAAAGAAAAGATATGCCAGGAATATGGCGGCCACTATACCCGCCAGATCGGCCAGAAGACCGCAGCCCACTGCATGACGTGTGTTCTTTATGTTCACACTGCCAAAGTAAACTGCCAGGATGTAGAATGTGGTATCGGTAGAACCCTGGAACAGGCAGGCCAGACGTCCTGTGAACGAATCGGCCCCGTATGTGGTCATGGCATCTATCATCAGACCGCGTGCACCGCCGCCCGACAGAGGCTTCATCAGGGCAGTAGGCAGAGCACCCACAAACTGAGTGTCCAGGCCGCACTTATCGGCACACCAGGCAACACCGTTTACCACCGCATCCATTGCGCCCGATGCACGGAACACGCCAATGCCCACCAGTATGGCAATCAGGTACGGTATGATCTTGACCGCGGTGGTAAAGCCATCCTTGGCTCCTTCAACAAACGCCTCGTATACATTGATCTTAGCCTTTATGCCCGATATGATAAACCCTATTATCACCACAAAAAGGATGATGTTTGCGGCCGATGTGGACACCGGACCGATCTTAACTGCAGGCAATTGTGAGAATCCCCAGATGATAAGAGCCACTATGACGCTGAGTCCTCCCACAAAGCCTATGAGCACCTTGTCAAACCTGATCTTCTGGATAAAGCAGGTAACCAGCAGTCCCACCAGGGTAGAGAAAAACGTGGCCAGCAGGATGGGTATGAATACGTCGGCCGGCTGGGCGGCACCCATCTGTGCACGGTACACCAACACGCTTACCGGGATGATAGTCAGGCCCGATGTGTTTAGCACCAGGAACATGATCATGGGGTTCGATGCCACATCCTTGGTCTTGTTGAGTTCCTGCATGCGCTCCATCGCCTTCAGGCCCATGGGGGTGGCGGCGTTGTCCAGACCCAGCATGTTGGCGGCAACATTCATGAAGATATGTCCGTAAGCCGGGTCATTCTTGGGCAGGTCCGGGAACAGACGTGAGAACACAGGGCTCAGCCAGCGTGCAAAGGTATTGACCAGACCTCCTTTCTCGCCTATCTTCATTATTCCCAGCCAGAGAGACAGCACACCGGTCAGACCCAACGAAATCTCAAAGCCCGTCTTGGCCGATGAGAACGTAGAATCCATGATATCCTGAAACACACTTGCATTACCCATGCAAAGCTGAATCACAGCCACCACGAAAGCAATAAGAAAGAATGAGATCCAGATCCAGTTAAGTACCATACGCGCCCGAACATTATTATCTGCGAAGATACCACAATTTTTCCGTGTGGCGTTTTTGCAACGCTCTAATTAATCATTATTTTCGCGGAAATAATCAAAACCTGCTAATCAGAACGTTTATGAGAAAATCCGCATTCCTTGGCATGCTGGCAGTATTAGTACTCACAGTCATGCATTCATGCTCGGCAGACTACGGCTGGGTTAAAGTAAAAGGCAACAAGTTTATAGGTCCCGACGGAAAAGAAATCGTATTCCGCGGACTCTGTTTCTCGGACCCCGTCAAACTGGTTCGCGAACGTCAGTGGAACGAGCGTTATTTTGCTGAGGCCGCCAACTGGGGCGCAAATGTGGTACGCTTTGCCGTACATCCGCAGAATCTGAACTCAATGGGTTGGGACCGCACATTCCAGGCAATGGACCAGGGCATAGAGTGGGCAAAGCAGCACGGCATGTACGTGATCATGGACTGGCATTCCATAGGCAACCTCAAGGAGGAGCGCTACACATCGGCCATGTATAACACCACCAAGGCCGAGACCTTCAAGTTCTGGCGTACCGTAGCCCAGCGCTATAAGAACGAGCCTCAGGTAGCCCTCTATGAGATATTCAACGAGCCCACCGTAACCGGCACCGGCCGTTGCACCTGGACAGAGTGGAAGGAACTTCAGGAGCAGATAATTGACACCATTCGCGCATACAACCCCAAAGCCGTCTGCCTGTGCGCCGGCTTCAACTGGGCCTATGACCTGACTCCCGTAGCCGACCAACCCATAGCGAGAGAGAACGTGGCATACGTATCACATCCCTACCCCATGAAACGCTCCGAGCCATGGGAGGAACAGTGGGAGAAGGATTTCGGTTACGTAGCCGATACCTACCCCGTCATCTGCACCGAGATTGGTTTCTGTCTTGAGGATGAGCCTGGCGCCCACGTCCCCGTAATGTCAACCGATGTATACGGAGAGCACATAACCAAGTACTTTGAGAATAAAGGCATATCATTCACCGTATGGTGCTTTGACACCAGTTGGGCTCCCATGCTCATAAGCGACTGGAATTTCACACCCACCACACAGGGCCGCTTCTTCAAAGCCTACCTGCAAAGCAAAAAGTGAACCCACAGATAACACTCCGCAAAGCCACTGCTGCCGATTCCCGGTTCATAGCCGAGAACGTACTGCGTGCGTTGCATATCGACGATACCGATGAGCAGCACATCAGCCATCTGGCAGGAATAAGCAGTCGTGAAGATACCCTATATAGCTGGAGGAACGCCACCATCGCACTATGCGACGGCGTTCCTGCCGGCCTTATGGTAGCATATGACGGTGCCCGATACCGCCAGATGCGTGACATCACCTTCCCCATGATACGCATGTACGTAGGTGAAGACTATTACCAGATGGATGACGAGGCTGCTCCGGGAGAGTACTATCTTGACTCACTTGCCGTCATTCCCCAATACCGATGCAGGGGAATTGCATCGGCCCTGATACAGGAGATGTTCCGCCAGCGTGACGAAGCCGGCATACCTCTGGCAACCATCGCCGTCGACCCCGAAAACGACACGGCATACAGGCTTTACATACGTAGCGGATTCCACCACGAAGGTCACATAAACGTATTCGGAACAAACTACGACCGTCTGGTCTGCCCCTGAATCAGAAATTGAAACTCAAAGTGGCGCCAAAGCCCAGATTATATTGGGGCGTCAACATTAACGAAGGACTGAAAGACAATTCGTTATCGGCCGCATTCATGGCATTGAATGTCCTTGCCACCCAATCCAGACGCCTCTTTCCTATAGCGGTAAACACACTGCCTAGGCAAATCAGCGCATTGGCTCCTCCTGCATACAGATAGAACCTGCCGCTCTGGCTGTCGGCCTTTGGATCAAACTCCAACACCGTCAGCACCAGACAGGTAATGCCATAAAGCCAGCAGGCACCTCCAATATTAAACTGATTGCTTCCGCTCACATAGGTGTGATACAAATCATCATCAAAATACTTTTCATAGTTCTTATCGGACAGTTCCGTGTCACTGAATTTCCAACGGAACATATCGCCGTATCGGTATATCGCTCCGGGACCCGGATCTTTTATCACATATGACCAGTTGATGTCGTCAATAGCCTGTGATGAATAGTTGTAAAATTTTCCGTCCTGTGTCATAATACGGACGCCTCCCAAAGAATCCAGTTCCAGGATATGTCCTATCACCCTGCTTCCGTCCTTAAGATACACCGCATTGGCTGACTGGGACAAAGCCAACGGGAAGTAACAGAACAGACATATTACCAGAAATAATAAACCCTTCTTACCGATATGGTTCATAGCTACTTTGTTAATCACCACAAAAGTAACTATTTATTTATTCCGAAATCTTTTACCGGCAACAATTCCGATAATGAAATCCTCAGGTATGAATCCCCAGTAACGGGAGTCATATGACGACATTGCGTTATCTCCTACCGCGAAGTAGTAATTCTTTTTGAAAGTATACTCGGCCACCGATTCTTCCAGCGGCTTTCCGGTCTCATATTCAATCACCTTACGGTACAGTTCACGGGTAAAATCATCAAGGGACATAGTCAGCCCTGAGGCTGGTACAATAACCGGTCCCCAGTTTTTAAGGTTCCAATCTTTTCTTTTGAACGGAAAGACCTCAAAACTATTGGTCATTGTAAAAAAGCCATCATACATCCACCGCAATTTTTCCTGCTCCTCGACCACTCCTATCGGTCTAAGCACCCTGTCATTCCAGCAATGTCCGTCAACCGCACCGATTCTGTCACCGGGGCATCCCAACACACGTTTGCAATACACTTCATCCTTGACAAAATCCGTGGGTTTGTAAAAGAGGATGATATCGTTTGTTCCTATCTTTTGTCTGCCGAAAAACGATTTTAAAGTACGGACTCTTTCGCCTGGCTGTATTGTAGGAGCCATAGATGAAGTCGCAATGGTATAATAATCCACTATTACCATTCTTATTACAGCGCATGACAATAACGTAGCCAATATGAAGAAAATAGAATGTACTTTCTTTTCTTTCTTTGATTCAATTCCATCATTCTCCATTAGCCATTTGGGTTATTTTTTCTTGGTACTCTTGTGTGGTATAGGATGGAATCTTAGGCTTAAATGATTTGGAAAATGATGCAACCTTTTCCAGCTTATCAGAATCTCCCGTGCGATGATATAATTGGGCAAGATACAACAAAGGAGTCATCCTGTTAGGAACCATTATGAATGATCTTATATAGGATTGTTCGGCTTCATCAAAATGTCCGCTCCTCACATTGTTATGACCTATTTCATGCCAAAAGACAGGATTACTGCTACGTGATGCACACACCCGTAAAATGGAATCACTCTTCTCATACTGTCCTATCATACTCAAAGATACCCCATATTCATACAAAAGATTCAAACTGAATATTTCTTTGCCTCTCAGTTCATCGCAATAATCACAAACAGTTGAATACTCCTCGTTTCTGAAAAAGAAGGCTATATCACTCTCCTTTTTTTCAAGTGTATTCCTGTATTCCATTTGGGGAAGTTCAAGGAATAACAACAATCCGAACAACAACGCCTCGCATGCATTCAAAAACCAAGGAACACCTTTATATCCCGCCTTTGTTTCATAACAATCCATACTGGCGGCTGCTCCGATAAAAATAGAGAACAACAGGCAATAAGCAGCATAACAATGGGGATATGAGAATTGAGAAATGACAAACAAAGACAACAAACCATATCCAAGAGGATTGTCTTTCTTTATGAGTAAAATAATACCTCTGGAGAAAATATAAAGGCCCAGAATCATGGCAACCAATCCATATTCCACCCCAATTCTAAGAAACTCATTAAAGGCCGTCAACGGGGTACAAGCATATCTTGAATCTCTATTGTCAAGAGTGACAAGAGTATTGATGTCCGCGTTGTCACGATACTCACTAAAGTAGCGGTGCTGTTCGTATCCAAAAGTTCCTGCATAACTGTCTGGACCAGTTCCCCAAAAACCATTGTGGACAATAGCCTTTGTTGCAATTTTTGACATATACAATCTACCGTCAGCTGAAGGCTTTTTCAAATAATACAAAACTGAAAATAACGCAATCAACACAATAGATATCTTTAGGGAATGCTTTTTGACAAAAACCGATGAACGAGGATTCAGACTGAAAAAGCACATGACAGGCACGATTACAGACAACAAAGACAAACGGCTTTTTGAAAGAAACATCAATACCGTAAATGAGACAACAACGATAAACAACAACACTTTAAGCAGCCTGCTTTTCAATCTGAACAGTAAGACAACAATGATACTGCAAGTAATTGAAAGCAGACAAGCAAACAAGTTGGGGTTCAACATTGTTCCAACTGGGAACGGAGCCCCTTTTGACAATTGTACAATTCCGATATACGCTTCCCTTAACGAAACGGACAAAAGAACAATAAGAGTGATAATATATGATTCAGTTCTGATAAAATGGAAAGACAATCTTGAAACGGAATAATAAAAGAAAATCAGTACAGTGTTCCTCAATCTGATATCCTGCACAAAATCCGTTACAGAATTATAGTTGCCATGCAAATAACTACATGTCAACACCCATAAAACCATTAATAGGACGGCCAAATCTATTGAACCATATTTGTCGATCTTATTGAGGAAGTTTACGTTTTTTATCATGGTAATCGTGTTGTTCTTCATAAATATTTTCCAAATAATCCAAACAATCCTTCATCTTGTAAGCATCCACTTCGGCGTTTTCTATATGATAGTATTTAATGAAAATGCCATCCTTGAGTACAAAAAGCAATCTCTCGTTACAACCCAACATGGATGTTATTCTGTTCTTGTAATCAATCAATACATCAAATGAATGATTAAGATATTTTACGTCATCAATCAAATAGTCCAGGCCATATGATTCTGAAAGGGAAATTACCACTTTTATCCGGCCCTCCTTTCCTAAAATCTTCTCACATTGACTACTAAACAAATCATAATTTATAAGACGCTCCAATTCACACTGTGAACATTTTGTTGAATCTATCCACAACATAACTGAAACATCCTTAAAGATAGAATCATTAACCAAAGTATAGTCTCTATCTTTGAACAAAAGCAAGCTGTCACAAACCAGCTTTTTTCCTACAATATCCTGCCGGCTCCTATTCCCGCTAATACACGATGAAAGAAATGCCGGTATTATTGTCATACAACACAACATCAAGGTAAAAGATCTTTTCATATTACATTTTATAGAAGATCCATCTTAAAAAAGAACACATCGCCTTTTTCAATCTTCTGACTTTTCACAAATGTCTTTACCTGATCATAGAAAGCTTTGATCTTTTCATCATGTAGGGCTTCCGTTTTTGAGAGTATGTAATAAAGACTGTATGGAGCACAGCCATAAATCGAGTTATCATAGACACATAGCCTTGTAAATGAGAACATAATATATCTCCATATATCTTCTGTGGTCAGTTCAGGTATTATCTCTTCCTCAAAGAAAGAATCCGGAATGAACAACAAGCCATATGTATTCTTTTTCTTATCATACAGCATCATCTGACTCTGATTATCTGTAGAAAAGTTCACCATAATATACCCGTCTGTCTCTGTTAATTCTGAGAAATAATCAGTAAAACCTTCAGCATATGTTTTGGCCGTAACCTCCGGATTCAACATTTCAAGACCTGTCATACCTTCAAAATAATCCCTGGGCACTTCACGATCCGATTTAAACCGATAGGACGCCTCTATTCCATTGGGTGTCAGTGAAAAAAGCGTATAATCATGTACCAGCATAAATCTGAGGGTGTCATGATGCAAATAAGACAAATCTTTATATCCTACCGTATAGTCATATCCTATCAGATGTGGCGGTAAGGTTAAGTAATTCTCCAGAGCTGAGCCATCATTATCGTATATTACACAATATTTGTTGTCGAATTCATGACTACAATAAATTGAAAGGCCATAAATACAATCATCAATTTTATATAGCTTTTCAGCCTTTACTTCATGTCTGTTCAGAAATTCACTGAAATCTCCGTCTTCGGTATAACACAACATTCTGCCTAACACCCTGTCATAAATCATCAACGTATCATTTTTCATAAGGATGTTTCCAACGTCCATGATTTCACCTCTACCACGACCCTTGATCTGTTTTGAAAACTTAAGACTGCCTGATTTACTATAACCTATCAGGAAATCAGTCCTATCTGACATGAAATAATAACCGTTTTCAGAAACAGCCATTTTGGGGTATCTAAGATGAACCCAATTTTCATCTACCATAAGATTCAATACATCAATAGACTTTATTTTGTCCATCAGATTAAAACCATCAGATTGTTTTGTCAAATCAATAATCTGTTTGGGTTGATAATCATATAACTCGCTGTTTTTTTTGTTTGAACAGGACAATAAAAAAGGAAGTAATACACATAAATAAAGTAAACGCCTCATAATCTTTTCATTTTGATATTATTTGGGGCCGAAGCCCCAAATAATTAATAATACATATATTCTGGAATCACCGGCAATAGACTCCTGGACCCGTTGTCCAGAAGGAAACAACCTACAAATCTCATTTCACATAGAGAATTATCTTGTTGTTTACACCATTGTTCAACAACACTTGTACCTGATTCCAGATCATAGTGATAGTTCTCACAAAACTCCTTGAACGAAAGAGTCCTACTAGCCAGTGTCGTCTCAAATATAATCTGGACTTCTATATCTCCAATCATCGTCCAACCGTACCTTGGCTCATTTGCCGCATAGGCAATTCTTGTATCAAACAAGAATGCTTTACGGATAGGTTTAATTGATAACAGAGATGCCATTAAAGCCGATGCTACTGAAATGTATATTAAGAACTTTCTCATAATTAACAGGTGACTTTTAATACGGGTTATTCCATAACTGACAGACTCTTCCTTCAGGGGTAACAATTGCTGTTCCGGTCAATGAAAACAAGCACAAATTATCAGTCTGTGGCTCACAATGTGTTTCCACTACCCTGCAAGCATTTAGAGCTTTCTTGGAGAGATTGAATTGAGTTCTGACTTTACCCCAATCAACACCGCCACTGCCAGTCCAATCACTAGGATTTGCGTAATCGCGTGTTCTAGGATAGAAATTGTTAAGCCCGGCATGTTCGCTTCCATCAGTACCATAAACATAAGTTATTGTCGGATCTGCATATGCTATCTGGGTATCAAAAAACAATGCACGTTTTACAGAACCTACAGTTATTACTGACAATGTTGCCGTCAATATAGCAATCATGTATAAATGTTTCTTTTTCATCGTGTCTGATTTTAATTGATTAATAATTCTTTGTTTGATTAATTGGAAATAGGTTTTGATTGTTAGTTTCTGTCTTTGCGGTATTAAGATTTTTAATTACACATAGGACTTGAACCCTAGTGGGTGTCTGCATGGTACTTTGCAAGAGTAACAGTGAAATCTGTCTCATTTCGGATTCAGGTCCGTTAGAGAGTCTCAGGTTTCCCAACCGTCCGGATCAGGACCAATGCTAATACCCTTTTGGTAGAGGTCCTGACCGGTACGGATGGCCGGAACAGTTGGAAGCATTGTGTTTTTCAACGTGTTACGGTTGTGTTTTCCAACGGATACAAGAAATGCAGATGAAAGAAAGTAATGACCAAAAAATACAAATTCCAAACCAGGCCTTTCTGCAGAGGCCGGTTTGGAACAGGACGCAAACAAGGATATCATATCATTAATCTGTTTATAGGTTAGACAAACAAAAAAAGCCGCTACTACGGATTGAAAATACAATCCAAGTATGCGACTTCAATTTCTTTGATGTGGCAAATATAGGGTTTGAATCTTTACCATGCAACTCTTTGACAAGTTTTTTTCAAAATAAATCTATTAAGGATGTGCTGGCAAGGCATTTTATAAAAGGAAGTACTTATCTTTACAAATCAATATATTATAATTACTATGATAAGAAAAACGTCACTATTCATTTTGCTGTCAGCATTGCTCGCATCCTGCGCCGGCAAGGACAATACCTATTTCATACACGGAAACTTTAAAGACACCGACAGCCATACAATTTATCTTATCTGTTCAAATCAGGTGATAGATTCCACAACCGTAAAGGAGAACGGAGAATTCACTTTCAACGGAACCGCCGATATCCCCCAGTTGGCATATGTGGCCGATGCACGAAGTATCCGCAACGCCATCAACAGTTGTACCATAATACTTGAGCCCGGCCTGCTGTCCGTCTTCCCGCTGGAGAATTCGGCCGATTATTATGTAACCGGCAGCAAATCCAACAATCTGTATGCGGAATTCACCAAGAAAGCGCAGGAACTCACCAACTATTATGAGAGCCACGAAGGTGAGGAAGGCGTACTTGAAGAGGTGGAAGCCAAATACGACAAGATACTTAAGGACGGAGTTTCCGGAAACTCAGACAACCTGTTCGGTCTGGTTTGCCTTAAGGAACTTGCATATGAGCAGGACCCTGCCCTTACACGCAAGATGCTGGATGCTTTCAAGCCGTCAATACGCCAGGCAGACCTATGGAAACAGCTTGACGAGCGCAACCAGAAAATGCTGGCCACATCGGCCGGACACCAGTATATGGAGTTCAGCCAGACTGACCAATTCGGCAACGTGATATCATCAAAGGATGTTCTGGCCACTCCAGGCGTAAAATATGTGCTGATAGATTTCTGGGCATCGTGGTGCGGACCCTGCATGCGTGAGGTCCCGTTCCTTACTGAAACTTACGGCAAGTATTTTGACAAGGGATTCCAGATTCTGGGAGTATCACTGGACCGCGCACGCGATCCCTGGCAGAAGGCCATAGTAGAGAACCAGATGAACTGGATCCATGTAAGTGACCTCAAATACTGGGACAACGAGGTTGCCCGTCTGTACGGTGTCAATTCAATACCGGCAAACTTCCTGGTCGAGGCCAGCACCGGCAAGATCATAGCAACCAACCTGCGCGGCAAAGACCTGGAGAAGAAAATCGCCGAGCTTCTGAAATAAGCTCTACTTATAGTGAGCTATTATGATAGCTGGACAGTCTGATTTCCCCATCTTGCGATAAAAAGCCTCAACCTCCGGAGTATAGCGATGGTCGTAATCCGGCCTGTCCATTATTTTCAGTGCCTCGCGAACAAAATAATCCTCGGCGTTTCCTATTATGGTATTGTCACAGATGGTTATGGCTGCGGTTTCCGGAACCGAAACATGCAGGGTGTCATGAGTGATATGATACATCTTTGAGGTGGATTTTTCGAAGACATACTCGTTATCGTAGTAATACCACATGTACAGATAGTCCTTCATGTCAAAAAAATAGTTGGGAAAACTGCGCCCTCTATATTTTTCGTCTGCCTCATCGTCATAATCGCATTTCACTCTATACGGTATTTCAGGAATGAAAGCCATGTTCGCCAGACACTGGACACTATCATCATATAATTTGTATATGTGATTGTCAAGCGGGCGAAGCAGGTATGTGGTGTCAGACCAGGTATTGCTATGGCTGGAGGTAAGTCCCATGCCTCCCACATCACCCATCAGTTCCACGTACTTCAGAGGATCCATGTCGCAATGCGCGCGGTAATCGGTCAAGGTAAAGGGAGAATGATTGGTTCCATCGGAATCCCGCATATAGTAATCATATGAGGGCAGTACACTCAGATACGATTGAGTCAGAATAGAGCCACCGCCCACATACTTCACAAAATCATCTGCCAAATATCCTTCAGTCGGTCCATAACTGACAAGTGGAGTCATGTCAATAAACTCACCTTTGTAATCAAATCTTTTCAGAACATAAGCATTATTATCAAGCACTATTATCCGATTGTTTCGGGTATCTATGGCCCAATCATAAATATGGATATATTCGTTACGAGCTCGTCCTGCATGGCCTATGTCATTCAGGTAACGGCCCTGGCGGTCAAATACCTTTATCTGAGACTCACCCATAAATCTTCCGCTCAGGATAAAGAACAGGCTGTCGTCATACAGAATACCATCTATACCACTTACCATTCCTTTGGGATTGTCATCATCAAGCAGGACATACTCCCAACTCTCCAGGAAATTGTGATCAAATGATCCTTCCAGGTGGATGACATCATTCTTTGTAATCTGCAGTGAAGCGTCCGTTTGGGTTTCTCTTTTACAAGCGTTCAGCAATGACGCAGCAACAAGCAAAAGGACAATTGATTTTTTCATAAGCATGCAGGTCAAACAATACTACTGTCGGCAAACATAAACTATTCTGACTCGTTTTCCAAGTAAAAGTGTGTATAATTCTTTGATTATGCATATTTTTGTAAGTACAGCTAAAAAAATATTTATGGCAGGCAGTAAAATGGGGACATTGGCCAAGGATACGGCCATTTATGGAGTAAGCAGCATAGTGGGAAGGTTTCTCAATTACCTGCTGGTACCGTTGCACACCAATTATATAAACCCTGCCAGCGGCGGATACGGAATTGTTACCGAGATGTACGCCTATGCCGCTCTGCTGTTCGTATTGCTGACTTTTGGTATGGAGACCACATTCTTCCGCTTTGCCAACAAGCAGGAGGAGGATGATAAGATGGTTTATAGCACAGCGCTTCGTCTTGTGGGCGGCGTAGCATTGCTGTTCATTGTGCTGGTGTTCATATTCATCGATCCCATATCAGTAAAAATCAAATATTCCGATCACCCGGAATATGTGATGTGTTTTGCCCTCATCGCCGGAATGGATGCTTTCCAGGCCATACTGTTCAGCCGTCTGCGCCAACAGCACCGCCCCATCAAGTTCATGGCACTCAAGATGGCATTCATAATCCCCAATGTGCTGCTCAACGTATTCGTGTTCTGGCTCATGCCCAAAATGTTCGGAATTTTCCCCGGACTGGAATCCATATACGTAAAGTATAATTATGGTGTAGGCCTGATCTTCTTTGTCAACCTGCTGTGCACATTCTGTGTAATGTTCGGGTTCATCAAGGAAATCAAGGGCATATCGTTCGGGTTCGATGCCAAACTGGCCCGCCGGATGCTGTCATACGGATGGCCCATCCTGCTACTTGGTCTTGTGGGCATACTCAACCAGGTATTTGACAAGATTGCTTTCCGTTATATTGTCGATGACGATATCTGGGGTAGAGCGCAACTTGGCGTTTACGGAGCATGCTGCAAGATTGCCATGCTGCTGGCACTGCTCACTCAGGCGTTCCGATATGCATACGAGCCCTTTGTTTTTGGTAACTCCAAGGACAAGAACTCCAACGAGACATTGGCACAGGGTATGAAATACTTCATAATATTCGGTATTCTGGCATACCTGGCTGTTATGTTCTACATGCCTATCCTGCAGCATCTGGTATCTGAACCTGCACCTGACCCCGAGTTTGTGGCAGCAGGAATAATTGTTCATTACCATGACGGTCTGAAGGTCGTACCTATCGTTATGATGGCCGAGCTCTTTATGGGCATATACTTTAACCTGTCGTTCTGGTACAAGCTGATAGACAAGACCTGGTGGGGTGCCGTGATGAGCGGCATAGGAGCGGCCGTGATGATTACCATCAACTTAGTGTTTGTACCCAAGTACGGCTATATGGCCTGTGCCTGGGGCGGATTTGCAGGCTACGGCACATGCATGTTGCTGTCATACTTTATCGGCCAGAAAAAGAGTCCCATAAACTATCCGCTCATGGACATATTCAAATACGTGTTGCTTGCTGCGGTACTCTATGTAATCTATCTGGAATGCAAACAACTGAATGACTGGCTGTCAATGGCCATCAACACTGTCCTTATCGGCATCTACCTGGCCTACCTTATAAAGAAAGACCTGCCGTTGGCAAGTCTTCCTGTAGTTGGTAAATATTTCAAAAAGAATTAAAGCGCTGCGCGTATATCGGCGGCTATCTTCTCAAATTCCTCAGGTGTGAGCTTGAGCTTGGGATTGCTAAAGAGCATATCCTTCTCTGACTGCATGGGGATAAGGTGGATGTGTGCGTGGGGCACCTCAAGACCAAGCACGGCCTCTCCTACCTTTATGCAGTTGAACACCTTCTTCTGGGCAACGGCTATCTTCTTGGCAAAAAGCTGAAGGTCACACAGTTCCTGATCGGTAAGGTCAAACAGATAGTCAACCTCACGCTTGGGGATGCACAGCACATGTCCTTTTACTAAAGGATTGATGTCCAGAAATGCAAAGCAGTTCTCGGTCTCGGCTATCTTGTAGCAGGGAATCTCTCCTGCAATTATACGGCTGAAGATTGTCATAATGATATCTCGAGAATCTCAAAACCGATCTTGCCGCTGGGAATCTGAATCTCAACGGTCTCACCTACCTTGTGGCCCAGAAGACCCTTGGCAATGGGAGTGCTGCTTGAAATCTTGCCGGCCTTGAGGTCTGCCTCGCTCTCAGGAACGATTGAATACACCATAGTGGCGTTGTTCTTGGTGTTGCGGAGTTTTACCTTGGTAAGAATCTGAACTGCAGAAGTGTCAATCTTTTTCTCATCTATGATCTTGGCATCAGCAATCTGAGCCTTGAGTGTAGCAATCTTAGCCTCAAGCATACCCTGAGCCTCTTTTGCTGCATCATACTCTGCGTTCTCACTGAGGTCACCCTTATCGCGTGCCTCGGCAATCTGCTGAATGATTTCAGGACGGCGTACACCCTCCAGATACTGTAGTTCGGCTACCAGCTTTTTGTAGCCTTCCTCTGACATATATGCCATAATATCAATATTTTATCAGTTCTACAATCAGTTTTTGGCATGAGTAAAAAAGAATTCCAACAAACCTGTTCAGATGTTGGAACCCATTTTTATGTCTCAAGTTGTTAGGGCAAAGATAGCATATATTTTAGACTATCCCAACAAAAGACGTTTTTTTTGACCTACTCCAGAAGCTTGGCAATCTTGCTATCCAGCTCGTCAGTACTTTCCGGACGGTCCGTGATGTTGCCGTCACGGTCAATCAGGAATGCACTTGGCAACTGCTGGACGTTGTATGATTTCAGATATGATGAATAAAGGGTTGATTCGTCATAAACGCATGTCCAAGGCAGGTTTGAAGCGGTGTTCAGCCAGAAACTCTCATCGGAATCCACCGATACCTGATAGATGGTGAAGCCCTGATCAGCATACTTGTTGTAGAGCTCTCTGAGTTTCAGGTTGTAGTTGGGAGTATAGTTGGTCTTGTAGGCTGTAAAATCCAGCAGAACAACCTTTCCCTTCTGGTCACTGAGTTTCTGAATCTTGCCCTTGCTGTCGGGTAACTCGATCTCTATGAGACCGGTCTCCACTATCATGTCTGTAAACTTACGTATAGTCTCTTCATCCACCTCACTCTTATTACGTGAGGGTGAAGTCTTGGCCATTCCCTTGAGCGCAACATTATGCAGATGAGCCGTGCGGACTGCATCGGGATGATAAAGGTCCAGCTGAGTGGCTACAGCTGCAAAACATTTGGCATCCTGACGGTCTGCCTGCGGGTTGAACAGCATCTGACCGTTTATGCTCAGGAAAAGGGCGTAATAAGCACAAGGAGTTCCGGGAGCCGGGAATATGAACTGGGTCATAATCTCCGACTTATAAACATCGACCGTCTCGTTTACCTTCTGCTGTAACTGATTTGCATCAAGGTTGCGGTACTGTGAGCCCAAACGGCGCAGTTCCTGAAGAAGACCCATCTGGGTCATTACCAGGTCCTTGAGTCTTGCTGAGTTCTCAGAGCCTTCAACCATATATGCAATCTGCATCACCGGCAGGCTTGCGGTTACCGTTACAGTCTCGGTAGAATCTATTGACAGATTGACCACCTTGCCGTCTACACGCAGACGGTAGAAGTCAAAACAATCCTTAGGAGCGGCAGGACTAAAGCTGAACTGACCCTCTGCATCAAGTCTGACTGAATCTATGACCTCAACCTTATCCAGTCCCATATGGTCCAGATAAAGCATCTTGCCGTCAGCCTCGACTATCTGGCCATTCAAAGTAAACCTGTCAACTTGGGGTTGACAGGCTACTGTTAAAAGGGTCAGGACAAGTAATGCTAAATTACTTCTCTTCATTGTTTTCTACGGGATTGTTGTCATCCTTGCGATCGTGGTGGTGACGCGGGCCACGGTCCTGACGGGGACCTCTGTCCTGACGCTCACCGCGGTCCTGGCGGGGCTGACGGGCGGGACGCTCCTCATAACCCTCGGGCTTCTCGATGAGAGCACGACGTGACAGTTTGAACTTACCGGTCTTGGGATCGATGTCAATCAGCTTAACCTGAATCTTGTCACCCTCCTTGATGCCGGTCTCCTCGATGGTCTCGTAACGCTTCCAGTCAATCTCACTGATGTGGAGCAGACCGTCCTTACCGGGCAGGAACTCTACGAACAGACCGTAAGGCA
>JAEEGJ010006372.1_pt1 | contig 35472 bp, 55 predicted proteins | sample 8958761 | NCBI WGS metagenome assembly JAEEGJ01 (sample SAMN16246546, study PRJNA631951) | gut metagenome | biome: gut microbiome; feature: rumen; material: RS-attached | host: Bos | place: Iran: Karaj | collected 2018-10
TCGTCATCCCAGTCAAATACCTGATTCTCGTCATACTCTGCCATTGTTTGATTCCTCCTTTTGATTTATGCGAACGGAACTGCTTTTCCGTACTTTTCTACTGCTCCCAGGAAACTGTTCCAGTTCCCTATTACCGACTTTTCGATGAATCCCCAGTCAGGGATTTCGTGGATGGTCATTATGCCGTCAAATTTCCCCTTTTCGTGGAATGTGACCATCACCTGTGCTTCCGTAATTTTTGCCGACTTCATCAGTTCGAAGAGCCTCTTCTCTGTGTCGTTCATTTCTTCCGACCAGGGCACAAGCTCCGGCTCCTGCTTCTTCTCCGGCTTCTTTGCCTTCTTGGGCTCTGCTTTCGGCTCGGGCTTCGGCTCCGGCTTGGGTGCCGCCTTGGGCGGTTCGGCTTTCCCGAACAGGTGGGCAATGGGTGCAAAGTCGAAGTCGCACACATCAGGGAGTCCGTCACGGTTCTTTGCGTCCCAGCAGGGCGTGTGGGTCGTATACATGACACGCTTTCCGCCCTGTGCCTTCTTGGATCCATTCTCGGCCTTGACCACATAGGTCTTGTAGTTGGCAAAAAGGACCATGTCCGCCCATTCCTTGACCATAGGGGCTACCTTCTTGGAAAGCTTCAGCTCCCAGCGGTCATATGCTCCCATCTCGTCAGGCTGCTCAAACTTCCGCATCTGTCCGTGACATATGACCACTATGTTCATGTTCTTGGACATCCTGAGTGCGTCAAGCTTTCCCAGAAGCTTGTTGACCTTTTCAGCCACATAGGTATAGCCTTTTCCGTAGCCAATGGCTTCGATTCCTGCCACATTCTGTTCCTGGCATACCTTGTCATTGATCATCAGCTCCAGCTTGTCGAAGGTGTCGATTATTGCCGTCTGGTAGCCGTGCTCTTCTGTCCGCAGTGCGTCAATGCACAGGATGGCTTCGTCAAGGCTCTTCGGAGTGTCGAAACGCTCCACTTCCATCCTTGCAGTACTCCCTTCCACATCGATGAAGATGGGGTTCGGGAACTTGCTGGCAAGTGTGCTCTTGCCTATCCCCTCAGGTCCGTATATCACGACCTTGTAGGGAACCTGTTTCTTTCCTTTTGTGATGTTCATGCTTTCCTCCTTACCTTATCTGCATGTTGTTGCTCTCTTCTATCCGTACTCCGTCAATCTCTCCGCCTGCTTTCAGGAACTCTTTGATCTCGGTCTTCCGGGGTTCCACAGTTACCTTCTTCATGTGGTCAGGAAGTGTCACATAAGCAAAGTCCTCAGCAAACACAACCTTCTCGCTCTTCCGGTAGCTGATGGATACCTTTGAGTCCTTAAATTTCTCGCCCTGCAGTACTTTTGCAAGCCATTCCTTAAGGTTCTCGGCCTTGTTCTCTGCTGCCTTCTGGCGTTTCTCGAGCGCCTGCTTCTCAGCCTTGATAGCCTCCGCTTCGGCTTTCAAGTCCTTTATCCAGCACGCCACGTTGCTGATCTTCCTGTCCCTCTCCATCTCCAGAGCGTTCAGGCGGTCAATGTCGATGATCTCGCCTGTCTCCTGGTCGATGCAGTCCATGATTTCCTGTTCGATGTCGTAAATAGTCATTTTGTTGTCTCCTTTCTCTCGTAAACTAATGGTTTCTTGATTTTCTGCTTCTTGCAAAGGAATCGTTGTATCGTCTTGGTGTTGCATCCGATGGCATCTGCAATCTCTGCCTGCGTGTAGCCGTTGCACCACTGCTCGTACACCCATTCCTTGTCTTTCCAGTCCAAAAAATGTTTATCAACTATCCTTTTCCCTCCTTCCTATCTCACATATTTGATGTGTGCCTGCTCAAGTTCGTCGTCTGATATATCCAGGTAAATCTGCGTTGTGTTTATGTTGGCATGACCTAACAGCTTTGAGACTGTAATCAACGGCATTCCGCTTTTCAGGGCATTTGTTGCGCCTGTTCTTCTGAATCTATGAGGATGCGCATTTTCCACGCCTGCCTTTTTTCCAAGCGTTCTGACGATAACCTCTGCCGTGCCTTTATCCATAGGTCTTGTTTCATCAACAAGTGCAGGATTCTTGTACCAGCTTTTTGCGTTTGACTTGGCTGAGCCTTTTTGCATCAATGCGTGTCCTGCATATTTCGCCCGTGGGAATAAGTAGGGGTTCGTGTCTTTTCGCTCTGCCAGATAGTTCTGCACTGCCATCTGTGCCTTTGCATTCAGATACACAATGCGGTCTTTTTCGCCCTTGCCGTGTACAAGGATTTCATTGCCGTCCATTTCAGCAATCTGCATCAATGAAAGCTCGGTCACCCTGCACCATGTTGAACACAAGACCTCAATCATTGCCTTTTCTCTTGCCGTTGTGCAGGCGTTCCGTATCTGTTCAAGCTCCAAGTCCGAGAATGCCTTCTTTTTCCCCTTAATAACTTTTATCTGCTCGACTTTTGCCATGGGGTTGTGCCGAATCAGTTCCTCGACATATAGCCAGTTGTAAAAGGCTGACAAGTTGCGCCTCTCGTTGTTGGCGGTTGTCTTCGATACCTTGTCCTGATGCACTCTGACCGCTAAATACAACCGGATATCATCTGCCGTGATCTCGTCATAGTTCTTGCTGACCTTACGGAAAAACATTTCAAGGCTGTTTCGGTAGAATGTCAGCGTTCTTGTCGTTCTTCCCGATGCCAGCTTTGCTGCAACAAATTTCCGTAGAATAGCTGTGTTCTTGTCCTCGTCTGCAATAGTTAACTCCGTGCATCTCTTGTCGATCTCGTACTCGTTCAGAATCATGGTGAGCTTTAGCTTTACATCCTGCAGGTCTTCGCCCGACATATACGGCATGATTGTGTTAATGATTTCAATCGTCAGTTCTTCCCTCATACCAGCACCCCCATGTTCTTCGGAGTCCTCAGCACTCTTGCTGGAGGATAGCCTTCTCTGTAGGGGTCAAGCAATGTGTCGCCCTGTACGCAGATTGCATCAATGCCCATGTAGCTTAATTGCAGGTAGCACATATACACGCACCGCCAATCCAGGTCCTGCGCAACTACTTTCATCACATTCTGGTAGTTGATGCCTTTTTTCTGAAGTGCCACAGCCATTGCTATGATTCCACCCCCAGAACCACATGAAGGCTCAAGCAGTGATATCTCTCCGTCTGTATATTTCTCAATGTTGACCTCTGCCATCATTAACGAGATGTTGAACGGAGTGAAAAACTGTCCTGCCGCATCTGCGCCCATTCCACTTCTCATAAATGCTTCACCAAGCACATCCCTTGGATTGTCTTCAATGTCCTCAACAAACCATGCAAGCATTTCGCAGAACTTAACCTGTTCATCATGGTCATATTTATTCATGATGCTTTTGTATTTTTCCTCACGGTCAATCCAATACTTGTGGTGAATCATGCAGGTGGAATTTGCAACAGATAAGGCACAAACCTCTATCCAATCCGTGAATATTTCATATGCGCTGTATCGTCCTGCCATATTGAGAAAAGCTTTCTGCAAGTCCGTATACCGCATATCAGCTTTTGATACTCTTTTTGCCATGCTTCACCTCGTTATCATGAAGAATCCACCCAACACTGCTGCCATAGTGCCGAGCACCTCACCGCACAGCTCGTAGGCAGGGAACCGCCAGTCCTCACCCTTCAGGGCAAGCTTCATGGTCTTGCCGAGGTTGTAGACCATCCGCATCAGCCATCCTGACAGTGCGAGGATCCCCAGCAGGATGACTCCCAGGTCTGTATGCCCGATGATATAGTCAATGTTCATTCTTCATCCCTCCTATGATTTCAATTATTGTCATTTGATGCGGTTGTTGACGCTTCTGCCGGGGCTTTGTCTCTTTTTTGACGAACCTGTACCTGTTGCCCTTTGCATCTTCCAGCACGAACGCCTCCGTGTTTTCAAGGTCTATCTTCTGAACGTACTGGACAAGGTCTGCAAAGGTCTCGATTCGTTTCGGCTTTCCCTCTCTCCTGATCATATTTCCCAGTCCATCGGGCATACATGGAATAGACAGCCATGTATCTCTCGTCCCGGTCTTTTTCTTCTGAACCGACATTTTTTGCAGGTATCTTCGCCCTTACTCGGCTGCTTTTCGCATTCTGCGATAACCTGTGCCATACCTTCCTCGTCTATTGCCGTCTTAATCGCATCAAGAATCTTCTGCTCGTCTGACATTTCATCCCTCGCTTTCTACCCACTGCACATAGCAGTGAGTTCCGTTCTCCTCCACCCAGTCATAACAGCTCTCCAGCGTGGTACCGGTGTACACATCCAGCACCTGTCCTGTCCGCACCCTGTGACCGCCTGTGTCCTCACACTCGAAGATGCCGATGTATCTCATGTCCTCGGTGTAGAGGATGCAGGTCTTCCCGAAATAGGCAGGATCATAAGCCACCATGCCGTACCTTGCCTCCTTGCCTGTGGCAGTCTTGGCTCCGTCATGTGCGTAATAGACAGTGGTGCGAATAAGCTCCAGCTCCGGCTCTTCTTCTGCCGATACGCTTAAGGGCGAAAGCATTATTCCGGCAATTATCAGTGCCAAAATCCTTTTCATCATTCCGCCACCTTTGCCCTGAGCACTATCAGTTCGCCCAGCTCGTCCATGATGGCTTCGTGGTACTCTGCACAGGCCGTGAGCTTCTCCTTCATGGCTTCGCTCTTCGCCCTCTTCGCCCTGTACCTGTACTTCCTTGCCAGCCGGTACTCTTCGCTCCGTCTGTCCGATGTGGTCATATTCCCTCCTATCTGCGTGGTGCCGATTTCACCACTGCCGCTATTTCTGTGTCCGTCATGTTCGTATACTCTGCCAAAGTCCGAAGCCTGCCTACTGACATGGTGCCCGGCTCCCTGACATTCTTCTGCAGGGTTGCCGGCTGTATGCCGGTCCGTCTGGCAAGTTCCGAAATGCTTGGGATGTGCATCCTCACCATTGCCGTCATTATGATTTCCCATGATTTCATAGGCTTCCTCCTTCCTGGTTACTCTGCAAGCCGTCTCAGAAGAGACACAAGCTCTTCCCGTGACGGGTTCCGGCTGAACTCCCCGGTGTCCTCATAATCGTCCCCGATAAAAAGCTGGTCATCGTACATGTCGCTTTTGAGTCCTTTTTCTTCGATCTCCACACGCACCTTTGCGAGTGCCTGTAAGTCCTTCTCGTTGTTCTCCTTAAGCTTGTTGACCACCGAAGCGTTCGACCAATGCTTGATGTTGACATAGAGCCTTTCGTGCCTTACTACCGACCGGTAGCCCATCTGTGAGAGCGCTATGCCCATCATCAGGTCGAGCACCGCATGTTCAAGCCATTCGCGGTCAGCCGAGTCTACATCCACGCTCTTCCGCAGCCTCTTCTCGATCTGTTCCTTGTCAACGGCAAGCTTGCCTTCTTCTTCCATTTCATGGACGACGGCATTAATTGCCGGGAACAGGCCTTTGATATTCTTCATTGTTTCCTCCTTTCCAGTATCTTTTTGAGCGAATCAAGGATGTTGATGCTTCTGCCGATGTTCAGGATGATCTTCTCCTTCAGCTCCTGCGGTATCTTTTCGGCAAATGCTTCAATGTCCTTCGTCTGGTACAGAAGCCCGAACTTGCTGACCGCCCCTGTCGCCTTGTAGATGTCCTGAACGAAAGAGTGGTAGAGTATCTCCTGATTCAGCTTGTCCTTCTTCGCTTCGGTGAAGTCCACCATGCCTTCCTTTGCCTTCTCCCGGAACTCTTCATGTTCCTTCCTTGCTTCCCTTGCAGGGTTGAGTACCTTCGGGAAGGTACTGTTGTAGGCTTGGTTTACTGATAGCGTTCCGTTGCGCACCATGTCCTTGACCTGTGGTGTTGCCATCTCGTTAATGCGGTGTAATTTGTCAACCTGTCGCCCTGATACTCCTAACTCTTTGCCGATGATGTCTCTGGTTTTGCCGTTGTCCCGAGGTGGTAATTTTTCCCCTTCGGCAGTTCCTTTTTTGAGATTTGATAAGCTCCTTTTGTGGGCTTCTTCTCCCAAAATTTCACGCTTTCGGTGCAGTAGCCTTTCGCCATCCAAAGGGTGAATGTTCCTGCGCCCTAATTGGTTGTCACAAATCCACACAATAGCCTCGTTGCGACTCTCAAAATGCTTCTTCACAATTTGGAATTGAATGCCGCCATGGTTGGCTGATATTTTCCATCTGTTATGACCATCTACAAGAATGTCCTTGTCTCCCTGTTCCCACACTACCAGCGGATCCCGAATGCCTTCCTTGACGCAGTTCTCTTCCAACTGTCGAAACTCATCATCTGAAAGTGGCGGAATGAGCTTCTGGAACTCTTCATCAATCTCTATCAAGTTGTCCCTCCTTTCTTTTGTTGTGATTTCCCAACAAACAGGGCAAAAAATTAAATGAAATAAACATCTGCGCTGATTTGGTAGTGGTTGCAAAGCGTTTTTACCTGCTCGAATGTAAACGGCTCTTTTCCATTTATTTTCTTGTTCACGCTTTCAACGGTTATTTTCAGCAAATCAGCAATTTCTTTTTGCTTTATGCCGTGTTCGGCACAATATCCTTTGAATTTCAGCATCCTGCTCCTCCTTTCTTTCTTGTTGGGATATTGCAACTCCCAATTGCTATTATACACACTTGTTGGGATATTGCAACAACTTTTTGAAAAAATTCTTCACTTTTTTGCGGTTTATCCGATATAATAAATACACGGAGGGCGAATGTATGGATATATTAGCGCAGAGAATTAAAGCATTAAGGATGGAAAAAGAATTGACGATGGATATGATGGTCATGGATATCAAGTCCAAATTTCCCAACATAAAAATTGAAAAGTCGATGCTTTCAAGATGGGAAAAAGGCGAAAATGCTCCAACATGGGAAAATTGCAAATATCTTTCAATGTATTTTGATGTAAGTCTCGACTATCTGGCAGGACTAACCGACACCAGAACACCGTCAAGGCTTCTGGCAATGCGTAAGAAAACTGATGAATAGAAAGAAGGTGATCCTATGGCAAAGGCGAAGAAACTGAAATCAGGGACATGGCGAGTGCTCGTTTTCTCACATTATGAACAGGTTGACGGCATGAAGAAGCGCCGGTATGAGTCCTTCACGGCTCCCACAAAAGCAGAAGCCGAGCTGAAGGCCGCGCAGTTTGCGAATAGCAAGGACAGGGTAAAGTGCGGAAAGCTGACAGTGGGTGACGCCATTGAGCGGTATATCGCTTCCAGGAAGAACACGCTCTCCCCTTCCACGCTGAAGACATACCTGGCAGATTTTGAGAACAATACCGGAATGATAAGGAACATACCCATAAGCAGTGTCACTTCCGAAGACCTGCAGCGTTTCGTGGATGACCTTGCCGGACGGCTTTCCCCCAAGTCGGTCAAGAACGCATATGGGCTCGTCCTGGCATCCATTAAGGTCTACTCTGATAAGATGTACCGGGTGACGCTTCCTGCCCGCATTCCGGCTGATTTCGACATCCCTACGGACAAGCAGATCGCACTCCTTATGGACAACGCTACCCCACGGCTGAAGCTCTGCATAGCCCTTTCCGCCCTCGGAACGCTCCGCAGGGGCGAGATATGCGGGCTTAAGTACAAGGATGTGCTCTACGACTTCAATGCCGTATATGTCCATTCTGATGTGGTCATGGACGCTGACGGGCACTGGGTGCACAAGGACATGCCGAAGAACAGTTCTTCTATCCGCCGTGTCCAGCTCCCTGCTGCCGTCATGGATCTGATCGGGCACGGAGAGCCGGAAGAATACATCTACAAGGGCACGCCCACATCCATCACCAACAAGTTCTGCAAGCTCCGTGACCGGTTGGGGATGAAATGCCGGTTCCACGACCTTAGGCACTACTCTGCTTCGATAATGCACGCAATAGGCATTCCGGATCAGTACATCATGGCTCAGGGCGGCTGGTCAACGGACTCCACTCTCAAGGCCGTCTACCGGAACACCCTTATGGACAAGCAGAAGAAATTCACAGAAAAGAAAAATTCCTATTTCGACAAAAAGTTCTTCCAGAACGGCTGAAGAATAAAAAAAGGGGGCGGACATGTTCCGCTCCTTTTTTCGTGTTGCATTTCGTGTTGCATTTTTGTTAATTCCGAGTCATTTTTTAGCATTTTCAGTTAGTTTTGCTAACTGACAGTTAGCACGAAAACCCTTGATACATCAAGGGTTTTCGGTATTTTCTGCATTTCTTGAAAAATCGAGGTGACAGGATTCGAACCTACGAAAACACCGGCATAAAACCGCATGGTTGACGGATTTGTTGGGAATCCGTGTTGCATTTTGTGTTGCACGGCCTTTTCAAGTAAAGGACCACCGGGGAGCCGGTGGTCCTTTGTTTGTGAAGGAAGATTCAAGCCTTTCCCATGTCCTTCCTTATCAGTTCTTTGATGTAACCCATTTTGCTCGATTGTTTTGCCAGGTGTTCGATTATGTCTACATCCGTCTTGTCATTCAGTCTCAGGCATATCTGGGTGGTTTTTTCCTTGTTATATTTATTTGCGGCTGCTGTCCTACTTTTCATTTTTCTTACCCCACAAATCCTTTGCAACTAAGATAATTACTGCAATATCTAACATAATCATGGAAACATCTTTTATTATTGCTATCATGTCCGTACCTCCTATTGACTTTTTTTATTTAATGCTATATTTTTTAAGTAAGGGGCGGTGGCCGCCGCCCCTTTTCCTCTTATTCGAGGAGTTTGTTAACCAGCTCGATGATGCTCACGATTAGGTTAACGATTGCGGTAACTATGATGATCAGCTTGAGAAGTAAGTCATCATGGTTACCATTTTTCTTTCGGCGTTTCTTCATTGGCTCTCACCTCCTCTCTTTTCTTGATGATTTAATTATATATCAGTATATACTGATTGCCAACCCTTTTTTGAAAAGTTTTTCGGATTTTTCACGAAAAAAAGGGCACCGGCATAAGCCAGCGCCCTTTCATATGGGGGAACCAAAATGGATGGTTCACAATAATTCACGCATCTTGGCAGCACTCTTTGCGCCATAGATGCCATCGGCTGAAAGGCCGTATGCCTTCTGCCATGCTTTCAGGGCGGCAGCAGATGCCTTCCCGAAAATGCCGTCTTCCACAAGGCCGCAGCCGAACCGGTTGAGGTTCTTCTGGAGAAGCTTGGCATTTGCTCCTTTGCTTCCCTTTTTGACTGTCGGAACTGCGATTTCCATTGGTACCGGATTCGGATACTGTGGCTGAACCGGTGCGACTCCGAGCCGTTTGTTTACCTCTGCGGCTATGCTTCCGTGAAGGTTGTACAGGTAGTCGCCCGGGCAGGCCTTGTTGGCAAACCACCTATGAACGGACATATTCTGTACCGATACCTGTCCGATCAGGGACTTGTCAGCCTTCCATTTCAGCTCCTTGATGTTGTTCCTTTGGCACACATCCACCAGAAGCGCCACAAGGGACTCAACGGCCTGCGGTGATACATGCCAGTCGGGCTTGCCGCCGTCATTGGCTACCTCTATCGTGATAGCCCTATCATCATTCTTACTGTTGGAAGTGCACCAGCTCCGGTACTCTTCCGGCACATAGCAGGCAATGGAACCGTCCGAGCCTATGCCGTAGTTGCTGGAAGCCTTTTTCGACTTCTTGGCAAAACTGTTCCCTATGGCCACGATATTGCCGTTACACGCCATGCAGTGGATGGAAATCATGTCGATTTTGGATATCCTTTTGTTCTTATTCGGTGATACTATCGTCACCTGTGCAAGGCTGCTCACTATCATCTTCTTCATCCTCCTCTTCTTCGAAGCCTTCCGGGAACTCTTCCCAGTCCTTAAGGTCTTCTTCATTAGTTATCAGTGGAATCGGGTTCTTAATTGTTGTCGTTAGCATTGTTTACCTCCTTGTCAACCACTTCCTCCGTCTTCTTCTTCAGCAGTTTCACCAGCTTGAGAAGGAAAGGCGGAAGCTTCACGCCTATGTCACGGATGTTTTCGAGTATGCTTATCATTTCGTTGAAGGAGAGCCAGAGTGCGACTACTATCGCCACTATGAATGGCTCGATAAAGCCCGGACTGACATATTCGGCAGCATAATTGATGAGTATGTCAATCAGTGCCCCCACGAGTACAAGCAACCACATACAGACCTTCTTGGCGATTCCGTTGAGCCCTTTGTATGAGTTCGGCTTTTCGCCCCTTTTGGGCGCCGCCATGAGCCCCGTCAGATAGTCAACCACATTGCACGCTACCAGTACATAGATAGGTATTGCCAGATGTCCAAGAAAAGCGGTCAGGGTCGCAAAAAAAGCGACTACTGCCGCCCTTATTCCCCTTGCTCCTAATTCATTCATATTTTTCTCCTGTTATTTCTTCATATTCGGCTGCGGTTATCCAGGGCCTGTCCTCCGGGTTGGTTACCGCATCCTTTACCCGCTTCTTGTTCCACAATCCGCTCCGGTAGAGCTGTTTTACCTTCTCAAAATTTTTGCTGTGCATTGGTCATCCCTCCTTTATGCGTCAATGTCCACATCCGTCATCATTGCCAGGTACTCAAGGTCAGAACGGATTTTCGCCATGTCCTTTTCGTACTGTGTCGGCTCCCTGAGAATGAAGTACCATTCCTCTCCCACCGGCTGGATCTGCACGAGTATCATGTTGTTGTAGATCTCCTTGTGGTCGCCGTACTCAATGACCACTGTGCTGAGTCCGTCCACGAACATGGCCTCTGTTATCTCCGTCTCGCTAACGAAATTGTTCCCGTTCATGGTGAGATCCGTGATCTCTTTGCCATTAGATAGTTTAATTTTGATTTTTTCCATTTCATCCTCCTTTTGAACAGTTCTTCATACAGATCCATCAGGTTCACTATCTGCCTTGCAGACATTACTGTGTAATTATCGGAAAGCCAGCCTTTGAAAGCGTTCTCGATATCTTCCTGGCTTATCCGTCCGGCTTCAAGAAGGTGCTTGTAGGCTTTCAGCCTCCGTCTCTCCCTTGTGACGGCCTTCGGGTGTATCTGCCGTATGATTTTCCCGGTTTCCGTCATGCGGTACTTGATCTGCAGGTGCCGGAAGGGTGTCGAGAGCTTTGAGATATAGGTCTTGTTGGGATGTACTGTCAGCCCGATCTTTGACGCTTCGCCCGATATCTTCTCCCTAAGCTCCACAAGATACTCACGGCTTTCATGGATACAGTAGAAATCATCCGAGTACCTGCCGTAAAACCTCTGCCCTTCGACAGTCTTGACCAGTGTATCAATGCGGTTGGCAAAGCTTATCCCGACATTCTGGGAAGGCTGCCCTCCGAGATTTACACCCATGCCGTCCGGTAGTATGGTCTCAAGAAGCCATTCCGTATCAGCTTCAAGCTCAGGATCCTCAACGCCCATAAGCTCCAGCATGTATTCCCTTGCCTTCTTCCGGTCTATGCTTCCATAGTAGTTCTTGAAGTCGCCAAGAAGGATATATCCGTCATTGGATCCGTTCCGGCGGTAGAACTCCGTAAGGTGCTGGATGAACCTCCTGCGGTGGAATGCCGTACCTTTGTTCACACGGCTGGCCGCATTGTCATGTATGAGTCTCGGATCCATTCGTGGTGTCAGCATTTCATCACACAGTAGGTGGTTTATTGTTTTGTCCACCGGCGGTATGCTTGTCACATTCCTGACCTTTCCCCTTTCCCTTATGACGAACTTTGTGCCTTCCTGTGGTGTATAGGAATGGTCGCCAAGGCACTGCTGAAGCTTTGCCACTTCCAGCAGCATATTCATTTCAAATAGTTGTGATCCGTATTTCCATTTTGAGCTGCTTATCGACTTCTTTGCAGCCTCGTACAATAAATCTGCATCTGTATACATAATTCAAAAAACCACGCTTATAGGACTACCAGCCGTAGCTGAGTCCGTCGCAGCCGCTATTTACCGTTGCCGGAAGGATAACCGCTCCTTTCCCATTGCCACATCTGGGAACTTTGTCCGGTGATGTGGCTGTGAAATCACGCCGAACGCCCCTTGTATTTGAAGCGTTGTTGTTGTTCGCATTTCCATTATTGTTCACATTGCCAAACGAAGAGCCACTCAGCGGTTACCCTAAGCCTTCAAGTTAATCTTTCAAATGTTTCAGGAATCGGTTGTCTGACTGTCTAAGTGCTTTCAGCAGGTTGAACTCCCTTTCGATCTCAAGGACTATCTGTGTGTACCGGTTCTTGTTTGCCGGAACCATCTCGACTATGGCCTGAAGTTCATCCTGGAGCATGTTGCAGCACTCAAGGGCACGATCCATTTCAAGCCGTCTTTCGACAAACTCTGCCCGGTAGCTCGGCCATATGGTATTCGCCGCCCTTAAGTGGGCGCTTATACCCTGGGCAAGGTCAAGGACTCTTTCCCTTTCCTTGTCTATGAGCCATTCGGGCATGGTATTGTTCTTCGTCCCGAAATCGGTCAGCAGTTCCCTTACTATCAGCCGTCTTATCTTGTAAGCCTGGTGCTGTGCTTCAAGCTTGCTTTTGCCTCTTTCACTTTTCTTCACATTAGACATATCAATTCTCCTTCCCCGGGGGACAAGCCCCCGGGGATTGCCGATTACCCGATGAGGAAAGCACGCCGAACGCCCCCTGTATTAGAAGCGCCGCGGTCGTACGCACGTCCATAATAGTACACACCGCCAAACGAAGAGCCACTGATGACATCATCACACCAGTACCACTGTCTCTCCTGGGTTGTCTTATCCCTTGCCACTATCGTTTCCGGCATAGCCTGGAAGAGCGAAAGCTGACGCTCACGCAGCAGTGAGTTCAGATACTGACCAGTACCTTCTGTATATCCCAGCCCATGCCCCATTATCTGGCAGATGTTCAGCAGGGCTGCCTTCTTATCGATATATGCTCCGCCACTTGCCACATTGTTGCTGATGGCATTGGTCAGATAGAGCGACTGTGTCAGGATGTGGCTTTCGCCAAAGTCGGCATTCAGCTCCGCCTGTATCCCCGGAAGCGTAGTCGTATAGATCAGGGAAGCAGTTGCGCCTCCGGTGGTGACATTTGTGGTCTGGTGCTGTGCGGTATGGCTTATCTCATCCTCTACCACGAGCATGTGGTGGCTGGTCTGTTCCGGAGAGCTTTTGCCAAAATAGTAGTCTGCATCGGCAAACCAGTACTTCCTCCCGCTGGCAGCAGTGTAGTGCATTCCTACATGTACCTTGTCGAAGGTGCCGTCTGCAATGCTTGCCCACATCTCGTCCGTAATTTCCGTGATTTCCTCACGGAATGCCAGCCTGTTGGCCGCACCGGATCCGGAGCCGAAGAGCTGTTTCAGCAGTGCCCTGTGGTTGTTTGTTCCGTCATCCAGGATGACATTTTCCACATCCCTTTTGACCGGTCCGGATATCTGTGCGAGATCCGAAATTCTAAGATCGCTCATTTTGTTTCCTCCTTTTTATGCAAAGTTGAATTTAACAGTCTGGTGAACTACCAGGCGGTCATCCGTGTTAACTATCAGCCTATCACCGTCAGCATTCAGGACAAGGTTTGAACCTATTCCGAGAGAGCCTTTTGCCATCTCTTCATAGACCTCATCCTTTGCGTCACGGATAGACAGATCTATCTCATCAAGCACTGTGGTCTCTCTCCAGAAGAGCTGGTCGAAAGCACCGCCCGATGTCGCCTTTATGCACTTTTCAAGCTTGTTGTTGTATATGCAGTACTGTTTCGGCTGATATGATGTGTCCGGGTCGTATGCGTCCGGTACTCCTATCTGTGCCTGAAGTATCTGTATCAGGTTCAGCAGGTGCGTGGCCGTCTCGGTATCGAGCACATCATGCATTGACGCAACCCACGCTTCGAAATCCGCCTGCTCATCATCCATCCATGCAGTGGCATCAGCTTCGAAATCAGACTCAAAATCTTCTATCTGCTCAACATAGTCGTTGTAGTCAGCCACTATGGCAGTAGAATATTCAGCCATGAAAGCGTCAAGCTGAGCCGTGAGCGTTGCCCAGTCTATCTGAGACACTGTGCCCTCCACAATACCGCAGAGCGTTGTATCCGTCCTTCTGTCCGTGATATGGCTCTGTGTGATGGTGGTCAGCCCCCTTGTCACGCTGATGTCTGCCAGTGCAAGCTCATATGTGTCGGCAGTCCTTACAAGCGCCGGCGCTTCAGGACTTGACGAAGGTGTGCCCTTCTTCCAGTCAATGACCATCTGCCTGTTGGTAAGGTCCCAGCGGAGCACTATCCGGTCTATACGGTCAAGCGATCCGTCACCCACATCAATGGTGATCACATGGTCATCCTGATTCCGGAAGGCATAGCCATTGATGAAGCCGAATCCAGCTTTGACAGCCACATCCATGTCGCCATTGGCAACCACCATGAGTCCGTTGGTAGGCTTCGGGAATACTCCATTTCCGATGAATGTGGAAAAATACCATGCCCAGTCCTCAGCCTTGTACACCCGGTCATGGTCCACACTGTTGAACGGTAAGTAGTTCATTCTTTTACCTCACTTTCTTGATTTTATCCAGAAGCGTGGGAGCTGATTCGCCGAAGATGGCTTCTATCAGCACCTTGCCGCTTTCGTATGTCTGCGTGATGGCCGTGATCCTTGAATTGATGGTCACGCCCCACTGCCTTTCTACGCATGTCACCCTGTCCCCCAGGTCGAAGTCTTCCTTGTAGTGCAGGTTCGACATGGTATTTATGGAACTGTTGAATGTATAGTTCTCTATCATTCCGTCAAGCTCTGTTTCGCCCCGGTTCGCCAACATCTGCCGGTACTTGGCAGCAGGAATGTCAACGACCTCTCCGGAACTGTTCTCAGCCGTCCGCTGGATGTCAGAAGCATCCACAAGTACTTCCTGAAGGTCGTAGCCGGTCGCAGAGCCTCTGTCCACTTCCACTACTTCCTGCACATTCTGTGAGTCTGCTGCCCCACGCACAAAGGCATGGTTCTTCTCGTTGGAAGTATCATCCTCGAACTCCTGGGAATTGACATTCTCGAAATCCCTCGAAAAGATACATGGCGGGTTTCCGTCCTCATTGCCGTTTGTAAGGTTCCGCCCCTTGTACAGATAGAAACCGAACTCTTTCAGCCTCTCGCATATCAGGATGTCATATCCTATCTTGCCGCTCTGACATACATCCCTGACTTCATCGCCCAGAGCTTTCAGGGACTCGTTTGAATACTTGAATGTATTGCCCCCAAGGTCTTCCTGATCCAGTACTGTAAACTGCGGAAACTTCCTTGCGGTGCTCGCATTCGTTCCCACATTCCTTGATATCAGCGCATTGACCACCTGCTGGCATGTCACATCTTCAAGGACTATCTGCGGATTGATGACACGCTGGTTCAGCCATGATGATATGACTGAGCCCCTTGCCTCTATCTGCTCCTGCCCCTTTTCATTGTTCGCATACCTAACATAGGTGATCTCTGCGCCCCTGCGCCAGACATTTTCGGAAGAATCGACATAGTCAAGGTATTCATCATGCTTCACGACTATATTCCCGACAGAAAGCAGCGCCCGGTTGTTGTCCGTCATGGGGGCGAGTATCTTTATCTCGCCCACGCTGAAGTACCTTATGGTCCAGATAAGGGAAGCGATCTCATCAATGGTTCCAAGGGCATTGAGCTCTTTATCGAATACTCTTACATCCATGCCTTATACCCCCAGATACTTCTGTGCAAAGAACACTGTAGCCTCAAGGTTGGAAAGTCCGCCGTCAGCGTCATACCGGAAAGTATTGTCGCCTATCGTCAGCTGCATGAATGTCGAGTCAACATCCATGTACCGATAGAGGTTCGTCTCAACTCCGTTCCTCAAGAGCGTAATGCCTTTATTGCCGTAGTTGGTGTCTATCGTGACGATATCACCGCCCTGCATGGTGCAGTTGATTTTGATATATTCCCTTGTATCCACATTGAAAAGTGACGGATTCACGACCGCACCGAGCGCCCGAAACTGTATCCTCATACCGGTATCAACATGGCCTCCGTTGTAGACAGTGACCACAACGGACTCTTCATGATGCCCGAAGATCATGTCTTCATCATCATCCCTGTCTATCTCACAAGGGAACTCCCAGTCACCTATCCAGCTTGCTATGTCTTCCCTTATCTCGGCCTCATCCCTCCAGAAGGGATCCAGGCAGCGGAACACTATGGAAAACTCTTCGGTAAGCTTCGGGTGGGTGAATCGTGGGGTTTCCTTTACCTTTGCACCTATCTTTTTCACATAGTTGCCGTAGAAATAATAGAGAGTGCCTTCAAGCTCCGGATTCAGGATCCTTACCATGTCCCTCCGGAGCTTCAGGTATGTGTCCTTGCTGGTTTCCTTTATCTTGCCGTTCAGCTCCACATCACGGGGCTCTATGCGGTTGCCGACATATGTGTCGCCATTCTGCCCCATAGAACCGGTGGAATAAATCGTATTGGTGATATCGGAAATGCCGGACACATCCTTCTGGACATTCACATGATAAATAGAGCCAACACCAAAGGCGATACTCTCGCCCCTGGCATTGACATATCTCAAAAATTCAAATTCCTTCATGACAGTGCCCTCGCAATCTGCTTGAACTCATAGGCAGCAGCCTTCTGCTGTTCGGAATAGCTTGTTTCTTTTGCGTTGATGGTCTGGTTTACTGTTATCGGCTTTACGCCCTGATCCACGAGCTGGGAAAGCAGGCCGACCATCTGGCTGAGCAGTTCTGCCGAAGCACCTGCACCGGACTCTTCACGCACTATCTGCCGTAAGTCATCGAGGGCGCCTACGAACTCCGGACGCTTCTCGCCGACACCGATAATGGAAGGCCGGTCAAAGATACCGCCCTTGTCATACCATTCGACTGAAAGCTTGGGAACCTTGCCTTCCTTTAGGTCGAACTTGCCTTCAATCTTGAAGTGCGGCAGTTCGATCTCCGGAAGCTTCCACTCAAAGTCGAATATCTTCTTCAGCCAGTCCACTACCCCGGTCATGTACTTCTTGATACTTTCAAAAGTACTCGTGAAAGTATTCTTTATGCCGGTCAGCAGGGTGTTCACAGTGTTCTTCACTGCATTCAGCCCGGTATTGAAGATGGTCTGTATGAATGTCAGCACTGTGCTTACCTTGTTCTGTATGTTGTCAAGCTGTGTAGTCCAGTACTGAACGATAAGCATCAATGCCGTGCTTACTGCCGTCTGTATTGCCGTCAGGACTGTATTCCACAGGTTCTGTATGAATGTCAGCACTGTGCTTACAACGGTCTGCACTGCCGTCAGCTGTGCCCTCCAGTAGTTCACGATGAAGGTCAGCACTATCGTCACTACATTCTTGATGTCTTCCAGCCTGTTCGTAAAGAAATTCTTTATGGAAGTAAGGATGTTCTCAGTGAGTGCCTTCATGCCTTCCATGTATGCCTTTACTACTGTCACAATGAACTGCCATACCCTGCTCACAGTGTTCTTGATATCGGAAAGCGTGATGCCGAAATCTTCTTCAATGACATCCAGCCATCCCTTTATGCCCTGGATGATAGCCTGGAAAGGTGCCGTGATGATGTTCAGCACACCTTTGACATAAGTTACTACGCCATCCCATGCCCTCTCCCAGTCACCCGTGATTATGCCGGATACTATCTTCGCCCAGCCGCTTATCAGCTGCATGAGCCCCTTAAGGACTGCACTGATCAGCTTGACTCCGGCTTCAATGTACGGCCCGAGTGCCATGCAGAAGCCTACCCAGATACCCTTCAAGGCTCCCACAATGGTGTCAAAGTCAATCCCCATCAGTTCAAGGGATTCTTTTACATCCGCAACTGTCTCAGAGAATGTTCCGCTGATTTCATTCCATATATCAGTAAGTCTCTGGCGGAACTTCTCGCTCGTATTCCAGAGCGTCACTGTTGCAGCAAGTGCCGCAAGGATTGCCGCCACCACTATGCCGACCGGATTGGCCAGCCCAGCCAGTGCGCTTCCGAGCCCTGCCGCACCGCCTTCTGCACCGCCAAGTGCAAGCGTTATGGTTTCAATGGCAGACGATAACTGCGGTGCAAGCTGCATTATGCCTCCCACTATCGTCATGAGCTTGCCTGCGACCACCAGCAAAGGACCGAGCGCCGCTACGGCTATGCCAATCTGTGCCACGGTCTCCTTCTGTTCGTCCGTAAGCGAATTGAACTTGTCCACCAGCTCCTGGATGGCATCCGCGCATTTAAGGATTGACGGAGCAAGTGCCTCACCCAAGGATGTAGCCGCCACATCAATGGAACTCTTCAGCTTTTCAATCGAACCGCCGAAGCCGCTCATCATGGCGTCTGCCATTTCAGCTGTGGTGCCTTCCGCAGTCAGTGCGTCTGACAGTTCCTGTACCTCACTTGGTGCAGTGTTAATGAGTGCCAGCCACTTTGACATGTGGTTCTTTCCGAAGATGGCAGAAGCCGCAGCTATCTGCTCGGACTCGGAAAGGTCTGCAAAGGCATCATGCAGTTCCTGCTGGATCTGCACTGTGTCCTTCATTGAGCCGTCAGCGTTCACAATGGCGATGCCCAGCTCGTTCATCCAGTTCTCGGCTTCTTCCGTAGGGGAAATAAGCCTTGCCATACCTGTCTTCAGTGCGTTGGCAGCCTCGCTCGCCTCAATGCCGGCATTAGCCATGACACCGATGTAAAGGGACGCATCATTCACGGAATAGCCTGCTGCCGCAAAAATGGGCGCCGCTATGCTCATGGAAGATGAAAGGCTGTCAATGTCAAGTGCTGAGTTATTGCACGCATTGGCGAATACATCCGCATAATGTGCAGTCTGGTCGAAGGAATCGCCGAATCCGTTAATGGTAGCCACGAGTCCTGCAGATACCGTGTCAAGGTTACCGCCTTCACCTGCTGCAAGGTTCATTGCCGGTGCAAGCGCTGCCGCCGCTTCCTCTGCCTTAAGTCCTGCCCTGGCAAAGTTAAGGGTAGCCGTTGCCGCATCATTCATTCCGAATGTACTGTTGGCAGCAGCCTCCTTCATTGCATCGTTCAGGAGCTTTGCCTGTGCTTCCGTATTGCCCATAGTGGCATTGGTAAGCTGCATGGTCTTATCAACTTCTGCAAACTTATTGGCTGCCACAGTTCCCAGTGCGACAAGGGGGAGCGTTACCTTTGTGGTAAGCTCCTGCCCGAACTGGGACACCTTCTGTCCTGCTGCCGCAAGTTTCTCACCGAACTGTGCGACAGCCTGAGCGCCTGCAGTGCCGAAATTGAAGGCTTCTTTTTCAAGCTGCCTCAGTTCTTCCTCGCAAAGGTCTATCTGCGTCTGCAGTTCCCGGTATTCTTTCGTGTTCTTGTCAACATTCTGACTGTCAAGCTGCTTCTGTGCCTGCTTGAGTGCGTCCAGCTTAGTCTTCGACTCTGCTATCTGGTCGTTCAGGAGCGCCTGCTTGTCCTTCAGCAGGTTGATGTTGCTGGGATTGAGCTTGAGAGCCTTTTCGACTGATTTCAGGTCCTTCTGTGTCTGTTTTATGGCTTTGTTTGCTGAATTTAGGGCAGTAGAAAGCTTTGTTGTATCTGCACCTATCTGGATTATAATGCCCTTGATCGTTCCGGCCATCTGTTCTCACCTCTTCCCAAAAAATGCGTCAAAGTCAGCCTGTGTCGCCTTCTTGCTCTTGTTCTGAGGCTTTTTGCCGTTATCCGGCATATCTTTCCTGGCTTCTTCGTGCATTTCGTTCCACTCGATAATGTAGTCTACCCACATACCGAGCGTCATATGTTCAATATCATGCGCCTGCAGCCCTCTCGTAATGCCGGCCACAAGCACTGCGTCATAATTTACTTCTGTCTGCTCTCCGTCACCTACTTTTTCGGAACCGGTGCCGGAGTCGGAGAGTTTTTTGATGAAGCTGATGATTCGAGCACCAGCACCACCACATCCGACAGGATGTCGATAACGGACACATCGTCCCCTATCTTCTCTATCCATTCGTCCGGGTCTTCTCCGTTGGAGCATACCGCCCATGCAATGTTCTGCATCCCGACGAATCCGAGACTCTCCATGAGCTTGCTTCCTTCTATCTCGTTAGAGTCATTGGAGCTTGACGCCATAGCTGAAGCGATCAGCTTAACAGGATCCTCTCCAAACTGGCTCTTATACTTACGCATCCATATCATGTTCGTATTGACACGGAGCTCTGTGTCTCCGTACTGTAATTTTTTGACCATCTTTGTTTCCCTCCATAAGTAAAAAGTCCGGTACGGCTTTCACCATACCGGACTCAGTTGTCATGACCTCTTGTAGTAAGTCTTCTGGTCGTCTGCAGTTGTGTCAGTGCTCAGCGTGTAAACATAAGCACCTTCTACGCCGCTTCTCTCATACCAGCCTTCAAGTGAAGGATTAGCTTCGCCGGGATCGGATACCGCACTGTAACTGTATGATGCGCTCGGCTCATAGGGAGTCGAACCATACCAGTCAGCATATGCAGCGTCTGCCTCTTCTGCCCATGTCCTTACATTGCTGTTGTCCAGTCTGGGCATAGCAGTGAAGGAAAGCGCCTGAGTGTTAGGTGTGATGCTGTCCTCTTTGGTGGAAGAAGCGACTGAAGGCCTTGTTGCCTTACATCTCCAGAAAAGTGTGCGCCTCTTGCTTGCATCGCCCTTGAACTCGAAAGCGATAGCAAACTCACGGGGCTCATATTCAGCATTCTCAATATGTGCGCCGTTGCTATCCACTGTCTCACGGAGAATGTTCTCCCTGAAAGCATTGGGAAGGTCAGCGATTGTGATGCTTCCTGAATAGCCGTTGTTTGCCGTAGGCTGGTAGTAGTTGCCGTCATCCGCATAGAACGGATCGGATGAGCCTTCTGCGTCAAGGGAAAGCTCTACCGCACCGGGCACCTTTATCTTTGTGCCGTAGGCGGGAGTTCCGGCATCACTTGTCGAAGTGATAGGCCATACATTGACATTTGACAGGCCGTAAGTGATTTTGTTAGCCATTGTTTTGTCCTCCTTAACAATAAAATACTGTCTGATACATTTTCTCGGACTCTATCCAGACGGACTGTCCGCCCGACCATGCGACTTCGTACTGGTCGAACAGTGCGATAAGCGCTTCCTCTGTCTGGTTGTCCTTTATTTTGGTGTAAAGCTCGACCGCAAAGGTCGGCTCAAAATGGTACACCTTGTTGTCTGCAAGGAACCGCAGCTTCTCGGATTCAAAGTACGCAATGTACTTGTCCCCGGTAGGCGGATTCTTGAACTGAAGATAGGTGAACGGAATCCCTGTTGCCGTAAGGATCGTATTCATAAGCTCATAAGTCACAGTTTCATCCCCTCCACTTCTTCCAGGAACTTCCTTGACGCTTCACGGTTTACCGGGTCGATATGCGGAAAGGCTCTCGACCTCTTGCCGGTGCCTGCTATGATGTGCCCAAACTCCAGAAGGTGTGTCAGCTGGTAGTGCTTTGCGTTGTAGATCGTGTAGCTCGTCACTCCCAGTACATTGCCTTCCTTCTTCGAAGCCCAGCTCTTTGCGTAGGATCCGGGGGGATACTTGCGGTTGTAGCCATCCGCCCTCACGGGGGATGTCGCCTTCAGCGTTTTCACGCCTTCGGCTGCTGCATTTTTTGCCGCAACATCACACTTCCGAATGACCTCTTCATTCATGGACTCGATTTCGTTCCGTATTGCATCATCAAGCTCGTCAATTCTTACAATAGTGCCGCTCATGTCTCCTCTCCCCTGGCATTGACGCCTATGTTCCTGCGGTAGTACAGTTCTATCCCGCCGTCCTCTGTCGGATAGGTCCGGTATATTCCGTACCGCACTCCGTCAAGCTCCAGCAGGTCTTCATTGTCATAGTCCGCAGAGTCACGGAGAAAAGCCATTCCCTGGGGGTTCAGCCCCGTCTGGGCGGCCATTGCCCATTCCTGCCTTGATATTCCGTGTAGCGTAGCTGTGAGCGTCCTGGTCGCTTCTTCATCTTCGATCTCCTGACCGATTGCGTCTGTCTCATATGTGATTTTGACAAGCGTGATGTCAGCTATTCGCTCCATTGTTGTTCTCCTCTTGGTTGTAATCGCCGCAAAGTGCAAGCGCTGCCTTCAGGTGCTCGTAGGCCATATCGAACTGCTGTGCTTTCGCATCGTAGCCGAACTGTGCCTTAAGATAGAGCTTCATGGCCTGCTGGATGACCGGGTCGCTTTCGCTTACCACTGCCACTCCTCCCATCGAAAGGTCAATCAGGCAGGCGTCTATCACCTGCCTGATCTCCTCATCCTGTGAAGTAGTGGATATCCTCAGCCATTTACGAGCAGCAACTACCAGCGCATCCTCTTCGGTTACTGTGTTCTGTTCGTTTTCAGCCATATCCCGCCTCCTTATTCAGACTGGCATACTAAGCCGCTAAGGTCATAAGAGAAGGTGCTTGTGGTCGTTCCGTCACTGACAACAACCATGAAGTTCTGGGTGTCTTTGTCAGTAACCTTGAACACGCCGTCCTTGTCAGGATCGTTGATGAGTTCAACAAGTCCTGTTCCCTGGGAAGGATCAAGACCGACCTTGACTGATGTGTAGTCGCTCCAGTCTTCAGCCGTGAACTTGATTGCGAGGAAGTTACCAGCACCAGCCAAAGGACCGGAATCGGCAACACCGTCAGCAACATATTTCAGCGTTCCGGTGATGGCCCCATTCGCCACGGTCACTCCGCTCTGCATCTGATTGGTCTTTTTATTCCAATACTGCTTTGTTGCAGCCGGAGATGAAAGTGTGGGGCCTGTTAAAAATTTACAGTGATCTCCACGAATGCACGGTCATCAACGAGTGCACATTCGCTTCTCTCGTATCCGGAGTAGATGAACTTGTGCTTCTTGATATCCTTGTCTGTCTCAACCAGGATATCCTGAACGATGTTGTTCACAACCCTCTGGGGGTCACCCATAAGGATCTTGCCGTCTGCTACGGAATCCTCTATCTTAACCTTTGCGCCGAGAAGCACGCCGTTAGCGCCTTCGTTAGCATTAGCCTGATAGATAAGCTGGCCTGCACTGTTGGTCATGCCGACAATGTAGTTGTAAAGGGTAGCCTGTGAGCAGTAAACAACAGTCTTGCTGTTCCTCTTAAGCTTTGCGAATGCTCCGGTAACATCAGCGAATGAAAGAGTGCCGGACACTGCTGCATTCACCTTGTTGTCGTTGTTGAGATCGCTCTCGATCTGGGAAACCATATCGTTAGCGATAGCCTCGCCGATATTTGTGGAAATCTCCTGAATGAGATATCCTTCAAGAGCCTCGATAGACATCTTAGCTTCTGCATAAGAAATCTCTACGCTCTTAACGAAATCCTTGCCGGACAGGGTAACCTTTACGAAGGTGTTCTGCTCGTCATCGTTTGCAACGCCCTCAGCCTTGACAGCTGCAGCACCCTGAGCGATAGCTGTGTGCTTAGATATCTCAAGGATTGTATTTGTGCGGTAGGTTGTAACATCACCAACGATCACATGGGTCTTGCTTACAAGGTCCCAGATTTCGTTCAGCATGGTTGTAGGCAGAACATTGGGTGTGTTCTGTGTGGTGTGAACGAAAGCCTCGTTCTCCAGCTTTGTCATCTGGTCATCCCTTCCGCTGATGTGCTTCAGGAATGCGTTCTTGTACTCTACCGAGCTTGCATCATACATCTTTTCCATAACTTTGTTCTCCTCTCCGAGCGTCTGTTCGCTCTGAAAATTTGCCTGGATTGTTGAATCCTTTGTGATTGCATTCTCTTCGGCAACTGCTTCCTTTTCAGCCTGGAAGCTTGCCTCAAGTGCTTCGATCTCCTTCTTCTTGGCTTCGGCTGCGTCAAGCTTGCCTTCCTGAGCTAACTTCGTGCCTTCTGCCTTAAGCTCTGCGACCTTAGCATTAAATTCCTCAAGTTTCATGATTTCGACCTCCTTAGTTTGCGAAATAATCGAGAAGTGCCTGCTTGCGCTTCTGCATCTTATTGATAACAGAAGGCGGTAACATTCCGCCGACAGATGCCGCCAGCCGGACTGATGCATCCCCATCAGGTACGCTGTTCTTGCTTCCGGCGATACTGTCAATGAGTCCGTAGTCCACTGCGTCCTGAGCAGTGATCCAGGTCTCGGCATCCATGAGAGCAAGAGCGTCTTCTTCGGTCATTCCCGACTTCTCCACATATGCCGCCGCAATGGCCCTGTTGGCCTGCTGAAGCATCTGTGAAGCATTATCCATGTCGTGATAATTACCCCATGCGACTGTGCTGACATTGTGCACCATCAGCTGTGCCGTTGGTGAAATGTCGGACTTTGCCGCACATGCAATCACGCTGGCAGCAGAAGCCGCCACGCCTACCACATGGATCCGTACTGTTCCGGTGTATGCCCTTATGGCCGAATAGATTTCCGAACCTGAGAACACATCACCGCCGCCGGAATTGATGTCGATGTCAACATCGTCTCCGTCAGCTTCTGCCAGTGCATTGGCGACTACCGAAGGCGAAGTGTACTGTTCGCCAAAATAGTCGTATATCCATGCATCGGAATCAGGAATGATCACACCCTTGATGTCAATCTTCATCTGCGCTACCTCCTTCCGTAGTATTTTCGCCTACAGACGCAGTGTCGAGCCTCCGGATAGGGTCATCCCCACCAGGAACCGGAGACAGGTTGAATGTAGCACGCCACTCGTTCGGGGTGAGCGCTCCACGATCCACCATAGCCTGCAGTGCAAGTTTCGTGGAAATTGATGCCGAATCCCAGGCGGAAGCTTCGAAAACGATCCTGTTCCCGAACACCCTTTCCCTTCTGGTAAACAATTTCCTCGTGTATTCACCATTGAGCTGGATGAGTACCGGCTCAACTTCAGCATCGAAATAAGCGTTGTACTGCTCTTCCGTGTAGTCGGAAGAAACTATCGAGTCGTTCGTGTTGAACAAATCGAATATCCGTTTTGCCGTCCTGTCCATGACTGCCGCATTGGGCACATAGTCGGTCGGCTCTATCTGTATGGCATCCGCCTTTGCGTCAACTGCTGCCACTCCCATCCCCTCGCTGGTAGCAAGGAAGTTGTCAGCAAACTCCTTTGCATGCGACTTAAGGTCATCACGGCGCATGGAGTTGGAAAACTTAAGCAGCCACTTTATCACCGAGCTGTTCTTTATGGCATTAACCACGCTCTGGTCTGTGGTAGTCACCACATCCAGAAGCGGAACGAGCACCGGCGCTATCGGTGTGCCGAAGATGTCGTTCTCGTTGTAGTCCTGCCTTAAGTGGATGACATCCCGGTAAGGGAATGTATACACCTTGCAGTTGTCCAGCGTGAACTTAAGCCACAGCTCGCCGCTCTCCGAATAGACCGCTTCTGCCGTCCTTGCCGTAATGGGATATATCTCCGTAGGGTTGCCCATATCGTCCCTGATGATCAGGGCGAAGGCATTCGAGTTAAGGCACAGCTGCGCCGCCAGCTTCTCCTGCAGTTCCTGCCCAGTCATGAGCGGGTTGGGTTCTTCCAGGAGAAGCCGCATGGCATTGGAAGGATTTATGCGCAGATCGGAATGACCTTCAGCGTCAACTGTCTCCCTCAGGTGCTTTGCCACCAGCTTGCCGACTGCTTTCACTTTCGGCCGGATGCAGCTCCTGACAATGTCCGAGTTGTAGGTCGTACCGTTCCAGCTCATGTAGTTGTTGCCGACCTGCTGCACAAGCTCCACTCCCGCCACTTTGCGGTTGGTGAAGGCAGACCGGATCCGTGATATGATTCCCATCTTGTCACCTCAAAACTAAATCAGGGACAGATACTCCTCTTTCTTGTCCCGGAGCACCACATAGGCGTCCAGAAGAGAAGCCGTCCCATCAATCCTTTTGTTCGCCGAATGTCCTTTGTTCGGCTGAATGTTTCCGTTCACATCGCTTTTGACATATGTATTGGCAAAACACCATCTGTCTATCGGGTTGGCATCATAGACGATATTCCCGCCGCCGAACTCGGCTTTCAGGTCCTTCATGGGTGCCGACAGTGTCGCCGTCCCCTGCCTGACCGGTATCATCGCATTCTTGCCGAACTCCTGGCAGAAGAGCGACAGAAGACTGTCATCAATGTGCCAGGGGTCATACCCGATATAGAGAGGATAAATGTCCTGCTCATCACGCATCTCCAGGAACCAGTCAAGGAAGACACGCTTGTTCACTTTGTTGCCGGGTTCTACCCGGATAAGCCCTCTCGCCATCCAGATGTCATAAGGCGCATCATCGGGATGGTGCCTGTCCTTCATCTGGTCGAGCTTCGTCTGCGGTATCCAGTACATTGACCTGACATAGATCTTCGGGTCATCCGGACGCATGCCTATCAGCTTTGCACTGTTAAGGTCGATACTGTCAGCCGCATCCATTCCGCCTATGGCATACCGGAGTTCAAGGTCTTCCGGTATCTTCTCGTCATTGGCAAGTTCTGACCACGAGAGCCATGCCGAATCGGAGTTCTCCTTCAGGTTGAAGTCCTTGACCAGCACAGTCGGAAGGAAAGTATCGTCATTCTTTGCCTTCTCAACGCAGCCCTTCAGGAACTCAGTATCCTTGACAGTGCCGAGTCCGGGGTTAGCCTTAACCCACATCTTCGGATCCGTCCACTCCGAACGCTTGTCCAGCTCGTATATCACCGGAAGGAAGCGCTCATCCTTGACGGTGCCTTCCAGCACTGCCGTAGCGTACTCGTACTGGCTGTCATATATCGAATCACGGACAAAGCCATTTGTGGTTATGCACCACAGCATGGGCTGACGCCTTGCCGACATGGACTGCTTCATCAAGTCGTATATGTCCCTGTTTTTGATTGCGGCCAGCTCGTCAATGACTATGCAGTGGCCGTTCAGTCCGTCCAGACTGTTGGTATTGGAAGCCAACGCCTTGATGAAGCCCATGTTAATGTCACAGTAAAGGTCAGACTGCCTTTTCCGGACATGCTTAGATATCGCTTTGCTCTGCCTTACCATGTTGCAGCATTCGACAAAGCCCTTCATCGCCTGGTCACGAGCCGTTGCTATCTGGTAGCACTCCGGAGCGCCTTCCTTATCAGCCACAAGCATGTAAAGGTTGATAGCCGACAGGAGCGTGGTCTTGCCGTTCTTCCTGGCGATTATGTTCAGCACTTCCTGATAGCGCCTGAGATCGTCATCGTCAACGAATCCATAGGCGGCCTCCAGCAGTGCCTTCTGGTAAAGCTCCAGCTTCAGTTCCGAGCCTATCTTGCCCTGGGACTGTTTGCAGAACTGTTCGATGAACTGTACCGGCCTTGTGGCTCTCTTTTCATCAAAGTGCCACCGGCTTTGATGATAAAGGTCATCAAGAAGCTTCTCGTACTCCCTCTTGATCTTCTCGCCCGCCACGATCCGTCCGTCCAGGACATCCAGTGCATACCTTTCAAGGTCTGTCATCCAAGAAAGTCCATCAGCTGGTCGGTGGCTATGTTCGTCCCTTCTGCAAGGCTCTTCAAGTGCCTTACTGTCGAGTTGTAAAGCTTCTGCACATCAAGGTAGGACTTGGCAGCAGGGCTCGACTTCGTTCCGCTCTGGTTCTCGCCGTTCTGGTAGGTGTCCTGCCATCCTTCCGACATGATAACCTTCTGCAGTTCGTCAAGTTCTATCCGCATGAAGGCAAGGTCCTTGACGGTCCGCCTGATCATGGACTCTTCAAAGGTGGCGTCCACCTTCTTCTGGGGATTCAGCCCCAAAAGTTTCAGCATTATTTTTCTTTCAGCGTCAATTCTCTTTGATTTATCATCCATAACTCTTCTACACCCCGTCAAAAAATCGTCATCCGGCTGAAGTAGACTTCCGCACCGGTGTGAAAAAATCGGCCGGCCGCCCCTCGCACAGGGGGGCATCAAGGCTCGGCTCCCCGGCAGCGTCAAAAACCACCCTTCGGCCAGACTCCTGAGATCTTCCACAGTAATCGTGAATCTTGTCATGGCATGGCTTGCAGACATACTCAAGGTTGTCCCATGAAAGCGTAATCCTCGGATCATTCAGCGTCCTCGGAGTTATCTCCTTCAGGTGATGAACGATGAAGCCTAAGTTCTCACGGCAGACCTCGCACATTCCTCCGTCAACGGAACGCCTGTGGTCTATGTATCCCTGCCTGCACTTCTTCCAGGCAGCAGACGCATAGAAAGCCTTGGCAAATTCCTGAGCCATACATTCCTCCAGGCATGCAAAAAGGGAGACACATCCGAAGATGTTCTCCCTTTGTTCAAAATCCACACTAACATAATACCACATTAAAAATTCTTTTTTTTCTTTTCTTTCTTTTCTTTTTCCCTTACTATCTCCCCCAGGTGTTTCACGCCACGCTTCCTGAGTTCGTATGTCCAGTTGAGAGAGTAGTTCACCATGTCGCTCACTGCCTTCATGCGCTTGTTCCCGACATAGAATGCCAAGAGAATGACCTTCTCGTCATCAGACGGAATCAGGGATATCATATCGCTGACATTCATGATGAAGCGAGCCTTGTCCTTCTTCATGGCTTCAATGTCCCTGTCGAGTAAGTCAATACGAGCCATGACATCCTCCATCTGGTTGCAGGGCGAAGACTGAATGTGGTCCTTGTCGTAACGGATCGCACCGGGAAGAAGGCAGCTTCTGAGTTCATCCCTCTGCAGTTCCTTGCAGAGAATTGCCCGGTCTATCTCCCTTATCTGTCCCAGGAAGTCGAGCCCCCTTCCGTAATCGTCCCCGGTATACTGAAGCGTCTTAGCCATCATCCTCCTCCTTTCCGTACTCTTCATCCCACCATGTCTTCTGGTACCGGCAGTCGTGGCACTCGGTCTTCTTGCACTCATCGTCCGGACAAAGGAAGCAGGCGGATATAGCCTTCTGATCCACATAATCGATGTGGAATACCTTCATGAATTTTTCCATGTTTGTCATTATCTGTCCCATCCTCTCCAGTTCTGCCAGCCTTCAGTGCTGCCCATTTCGTATCCGTAGAGCTCGAACCACTTTTCCTTCGACATGGCGAACTTCTCTTCGTCTACCGGTTCAGGCCCCGGTGCATCGGTCTCTCCGGTCTTCTTTGCCAGATACCTTTTGTTCGCCCGGATCTTCTTGGCTTTGAACTCGGGATCGTCCTTGTGCTTCTGGTAGTAGGCCTTTGCATATTCCCTTCTATGCTTCAGTCCCTTGGGTGATAGTTTCTGCTTTTCGCTCATTCTTCCACCTCCAATACCTCCAATAATCGCCTTCTTGAGTCTTCAGCCAACAAAATAACTAAATCCTGAATATTTATTTGTTTTTTTTGATTTTCATGTGCATACATGTAAATAGCCTTTGCGTGTTCTCTTATGAAATGACATGTCATTATATTTTCTTCTCTTTCTACACCAGTTATCAAAAAGATTCCACTCTGCTCAAATCCGTTTTTTCCACCTTTTTTCGCAGTGTATGTTATGCCCATAAGTATATCTGTTACAATGTTTATGGTATCTTCATCCAAGTAGCTCACATCAAAAGAAATCTCTTTGCAATCAGGTGTATTTGCTACAACTTTGAGTATTGACTCAAACGCCCCTACCCCACTCGGATGCAATAGCCTCAAATCCGATACTGTATACTTGACCTTGTTTGCCTTAAATTCATACTTTGGCAATTCAGGTTTTTGATATATCATTGCTCCTTCTGGCAAAATACTGCCAAATACATCTGCGTTCATTTCCGTTCTTGAATATTTCATTCTTTCACCTCCCCCAATTTCACGCTGATAATGGATTCACAAAGAAAGATTCCACTCTTTCGCCCAAGCTCATAATCGTTTTGTTCACCTCTGGCATTGTCACTAAATGCTTGGTTTATTTCAGCTCTTGCATCTTTGTACGCTTTCAGCTCTTTCAGCCACTCGGCAAGCTGGCGATGCTCGTCGGCACACTTCTCGCACTTTTCCGCCTGTGTCGGATGTTCATCTGTTAAATGTTTAGCCGCCTCGTGATTCATTCTTGCCACATCCTCAGCGTGTATAATTCCCTCTTCAAGTGTCATTCCTCCACCCCCTTCAGGTGCTTATCGATAATCTTCATGCAAAGCACCAGATCATCCACATTGTCAAAAGTTGCATTGTCTGCAAGTTCTTCCTTTACCTTGTCCCACGCTTCCAGGCTACGGATAGCCACACCTACAGCTTTTCTGTATCTACCCTTTTGAGCATTATTCCTTAACGGATATGCACCATTCACACAATCAGATAAAAGTCTATACAGTTCATCTTTCGTTTCTTCTCCTGTCATCATTCCACCTCCCTGAACAGATCCTTGAAATCTTTTTCAACGATGTCGAGCGTTATGCCGTTCCGGTATACGGAGTACCAGTTGCACTTGCCGGAAGGGACTGACATTATTTCCCAGACCTGTCCGGCATGAAGGTTGATGTATGCTTTGTTGTGGGTTCCATATGTCAGGAATGCCGCCCTGACCACCTGGTACTTCCTGTGCCGGATAAGTATCTCCGTCATATCTCCACTCCCTTCACCAGCGTTCTGGTATCTGTCTCGTACATTTCGCCATCGTTGGTGAAGGCGTTCAGGATATAGTGGGTATCATCATTTGCATCTGTGACGAAGCAGGTCACGGATGCATACCAACCAACAAAAACCAGCCCCTCTTCGTCTGCCATTTCTTCTGGCGTATAACTCAGGTGCATTCCAATGCTCACGCCCTCCGGAGTCTTTGCCGAGTCAAATTCCTCGTAGATCTTCCGGATCTCCCCCAGCTTCTCCATTATTGCCTGCTCACATTCTGTTCTTGTCATTGTCCTTCTCCTTTCATGTTGTTGAAATATTCCTGGTAGATTTCCATCCAGGTATCCAGCTCCATCGTCACCAGCCATTCACAGTGGTTCTTCCTGTGGAAGACTGCCGGGAGCTCTCCTTCCTTTGCGTCACTCTTTGACTGGCTTACTGCGTTGTATAGGTTTAGGTGCTCCACTCTCTTGCATTCGATGTGGATACCGGGCAGGCCTACCACATCAGCGTCTCCGTTCGCCCCACAGTACTGCTGCCCCCTGCGTGTCTCGAATCCGTAGTACCTGAGCTTGGAAGCGAGCTCCCTCTCACCTACTGCACCCTTGTTCCTGCTGTTCTTCACTTTGCCTCCTTTCGTGCCCTTGCCCCTTACTTGTAGGAAACACTGTACGGAATACTTTCCTACTACGGGGGAAAGGGGGTTTCTCTTTTTTCTCTGGGTACGGCCGGCTTTTAAGCCGTACCTACAGAAGAAGAAAGATGTTTTTTTAGCTTGCTGTTATGTATGTGGGAAACACATATATATAAGTCGTGTTTCCAACAACCTAAATGCGTTTTTTTACGGCTGATTTATCACCGTTTCCCTTGCCCCCAAAAATGATCTCGAAGTCGTCTTTCATCTCCCTGAAATAGGTCTTGGTGGTCCGTTCCGATTTGCCGATTTTGGCAGCTATGTCACGGATGAGAACCTTGCCGTCAGTCCCCCATTCGAGAAGGTCATCGTAAGCCCTGACCGCCTGGTCCTTGGCATTTTCTTTTTTCTCTGCTCTGCCTTCGTTTATTGCAGACAGTGCGTCATACACGCTTCTGTTCGTCAGCTCGTCATCCTCGTCAATGTTGTGCACCGGGAAGTCGAACCAGATATTGATGGGCGCCCAGGGCTTGAACTCCCTGAGTGTGCTTTCCATCCTCCACGCTGTCCTGTCTCCGTCCCCGGCTTCGTGGGCAAGCTCTACCATGTCCAGCAGCGCGTCAGGGTCTCTTGCAAAAACTCCCGAACCGCTCGCCCTGTCCATTGACCGCTTGCCGATCTGTGAGCCTTTTGAGTGGTGGTGCACATATATCACTGCCGCACCGGTCTCTGTGGCTATCCGGTCGAACTGGTTGCAGAACACGGACATGTCCCTTGCATTGTTCTCATCACCGGTAATGACCTTGTAGATCGGGTCAAGTATGACGGCAGAAAAGCCTCCGTCACGGATCCTGCGGATGAGCCTCGGTGCCAGCTCGTTCAGTGGCGGCGTCTTGCCCCTTAAGTTCCATACCTGGATGGTCTCAGCATCCTTCCGGCTTACATGCTGGGCGTTGAATATCTCTTCGAACCTTGTAGAAAAACTGTTCTTGTCGATTTCAAGGTTGATGTAGAGCACCTTGCCCCTCCTGCACCACTTTCCGAGCCACTTCCCGCCCGAAGCGATGGCAACTGCAAGCTCCATGAGCAGGAAGGACTTTCCCGCCTTTGACGGACCGGCTATCAGCATCTTGTGGCCGACCCTGAGCGTTCCTTCTATCAGCTCCGGTGTCAGTTCGTGGGGCGCATCAAGCAGGCCGTTCAGGTCTTCTATCTCCGGAAGCGTGTCCTTTGCGTCTTCCAGGAAGTCCACCCAGGCCTGCCAGGACGGCTGGCCTATGTTCTCGGCTACGATGTACTGTTTCTTGTCCCCACGCCATACTCCCGGCATCCTTGAAAGCCTTGAAGCGTTCTTGTTCTGTTCGTCAACAATGAACTGGTTCTTCTTGCACTCGGCATAGAGCTTGTCCACCCTCTGGCGGTATTCCTTTTCATTTGCCGCATCTACACGCACTATGGCATGTACGGACTTTCCTCCGGAATAAACCAAGACCTTCACCGGGAGCTGGAGCTCACGGATGATGGCTATCTGCTGCGGTACCGGCATGGAATCGGACTCTATCAGGGCATAACGGTATGCGGTCACATTCCTGTTTCCGTAGCCTTCCCCGTCAAGCGGATTGGGGCGGATCCACGCTCCGGCATCCTTCTTATAGGTGAATACCACCTTCGTGATGTCCTGCCCCTTGCCCTTCTTCGCCTTTTCAAGCTTTTCCAGAATATCCTTTGCCCTGAACTGCACTCCGTGATTTGCCGGGCTCCATTTGTCCTCTTTTTCCTTGTAGAATGAATCGTAAACGAACCCGACATAGTCCTCCGGATAGAACAAAAGGCTGATGTAGCGGATAAGCTCGTCAATGCTGCCCTTGTCATTCCACCCTTCGGATGATTCGTGGAGCTGGTTTTCATCCGCTTCAATGTCGAGCCATGCTTTGTCAGCAACAATGTTCGGCGACCAGTCATCCTCTATCATGCTGTCCCAGTCAAGGACCTCGTTGGAGTCGAATGTCACGAAACCGTGATTCTTTGCTATCTCCACGAGCGTTCCGCCGGTCACTTCGGTATTATTAGTGCGTCCGAAGCCTTTCCACTTCTTCTCGCATTCTCCGGCATGGTACCTTGCAGTGTCCTGGGCGCTCCATTCATCCCAGACTGACACATCAAAGCCTTCCCGGTGCAAGGCCATGCCGACCTGCACCCATTCCTCGTAGTTTGTGGCAGCAGGATCTATTGCCTGCAGTGCCCTTATCAAGCTGTCATCCATCAGACAAAATCCTCCCATCCTATAGTTGCGAACTGGTCAGCCGGTGCGTATGTCTGGGGATTTATCCCCTTGGGCACCCTCCAGCGGTTCTCTGCAAGCAGGCTTATCATGGTGGTAGCGTCCTTTTTTGACCACTTGGCCACATTCCTGAAGCCGTACTTTTCAAGCGTCTTCATCTGCTTCGGTGTCGATAGCCCCATGTCGATACGCTTGGATATCAGGTCGAGAAGCTTGCATGCAAGCCCCTTTGTCTCCACTGCGCTGGTGCGTATCCCGCACTTTTCAAGGGCCTTCAGCTGCTTTTCGGTGGGCTCTTCGAACTCCCAGTCAAAGGTAGGCTCGTAGTCGGAAATGAAATCATCATCCAGCATGAGTCCGTAGTAGACAGGATCCACGAGCTTACGCTCCTTTTCCTTCTGCTCTGCCAGCATCCTTGCAAGGCTTCTCTCACGCTCTGCTATTGCGTCACGCTCTGCCTGTGCTTCTTCCCTGACTGCCTGAGCTTCTGCCCCGATCAGGTCGATTGGCAGCCCTTTTCCCAGGTACTCCTGCACCCTTGCGGCTATCTTCTCGTTCTTGGCCACCAACGCTGCCGGCTTCACAAGGTCATGCCGTCCGGTCATCCATAGGAAGTCAAGGATGAGTGCATCCTTTTTCCCGGTCTCCGGGGAAAGCCTGAGCACACGCCCTACCATCTGGCAGTAGAGCGCCCTTATCTTGGTGGGCCTGAGCACCACAATGCAGTCTGCTGCCGGACAGTCCCAGCCTTCCGTGAGAAGCATGGAATTGCACAGGATGTCATATGTTCCGTCCTCGAAACCCTTCAGGATCTCCTTCCTGTCCTTGCTCTGACCGTTTACTTCTGCCGCTCTGAATCCTCTCTGCTTAAGCATTCCGCAGAAAGCCTGGGAAGTGGCTATCAGGGGAAGGAATACCACTGTCTTCCTGCCCTTTGCGTACTTCGTCATTTCGTCAGCTATCTGTTCAAGGTAGGGCTCAAGCGCTTCTCCCAGGGATCCGTCCGTGTAATCGCCCATCGATGTCTTGGCCTTAGAAAGGTCGATCTTGAGCGGTATCATCACGGCTTTCGGCGGTACAAGGTAGCCATCCTGTATGGCTTGTGTTAAACTGTATTCGTAGGCGATAGAATCGAACACCTCTGCAAGGGTTTTCTTATCGCCCCTGTCGGGCGTGGCTGTTACCCCTAACAGCTTCGCCTTCTTAAAATGTTCAAGTATCTTCCTGTAACTGTCAGCAAGGCAGTGGTGTGCTTCATCCACTATCACTGTGTCAAAATAGTCTTCTGCAAAGCCTTCCAGGCGGTTTGCACGCATGAGCGTCTGTACGGATCCGACCACTACATCACAGAGCCCCTGGGCGTGTTCCATGCCCTTTTCGACTTCTGCGAATATGCCGGTAGTCCGGTAGAGCTTGTCTGCTGCCTGCCTTATCAGCTCGTCCCGGTGGGCAAGGATGAGAACCCGCCCTTTGACGGATTCCCTTCTTGCTATTTCGGAGAAGATGATGGTCTTCCCCCCGCCGGTAGGAATTACGAGAAGCGTGTGCTGTCTGCCCTGCTGCCATTCTTTTTCTACGGCATCAACAGCCTCTTCCTGGTACTTCCTCAGCTCCATTCGTCATCCTCCTTGTCAGCCGGCTCAAGCCATTCCTTGACATGGTTGAAGAACACGCCTTCGTCACGGCCCTTGTCCTTGGTTACCTTTGCCCTGCCCTTCATGCCTACCGTTGCATCCCATTTCATGGATACCTTCTCGCCGTGCTTCTTCATGCCTATGCACCTGAAGAACTGGCTTATCTTCCACTCCATCTTCTTGTACATCAGGAAGTTCTCCGTGATGTAAGCGTCACCCTTGTCTGTGGAAATCCTGATCTTGATGGTTGCCTTGGGGCAGGAAGGCGCTTTCCCGCCGTCCTTATGCTCGTGGTAGCCACGCTCGAAGCCTGCCACCTCGAAGTCGTAGTCGCCCGGTTCAAGCGTCACGAAGTCACGCTCCTCGCCGTCATCCTCGATTTCGTCATCCCAGTCAAATACCTGATTCTCGTCATACTCTGCCATTGTTTGATTCCTCCTTTTGATTTATGCGAACGGAACTGCTTTTCCGTACTTTTCTACTGCTCCCAGGAAACTGTTCCAGTTCC
>JAEEGJ010006373.1_pt1 | contig 35463 bp, 29 predicted proteins | sample 8958761 | NCBI WGS metagenome assembly JAEEGJ01 (sample SAMN16246546, study PRJNA631951) | gut metagenome | biome: gut microbiome; feature: rumen; material: RS-attached | host: Bos | place: Iran: Karaj | collected 2018-10
ACGAAGCGATGCTTGGTATTGCATGGTGCTTCCTCAAAGTCCATAAGCCGGATGAAGCTATCAAGTATGCCAAGTGGATTATCTCTAACCTTCCGGAGTCCTTCTCCGTGCCCGAAGCTTATCTCGTAGTCGGTTACTGCCACTTCATGAAGAAGGAATATCAGAATGTCCATGAAGCTTTGACTCAGGCTATAGAGCTCGCGGATCGACCGTTAGTGTCTGTTGCCGCTCGCGATAGCGCCCGTCAGGCTTTCGATGCAATGCAGGGCCAGTTCGACTCTGTTCAGGTTCTCGCCTTGGATCTTACTCGTCAGTTGCCGACTCCGCGTGTAGAAAGCAAGCGTAAAGCTTTACGTCCGATACTCGACAAGGCTATCCAAACTATTGAAGATTATGCATCGTTTATGCAGAAATCAATCCAGAGTGACCGTTTTGAACCTATCCGTCAGCGTATTAGAGATGACGCTGGCTTTTGCCTAGCAGGGATCCGTACTGGTCTTGGTCCTTATTATGGTAGGCACGATATTGACCTACCTCCATTAGAAGACTTTGATGACTTAGAGTAGGGCAACAACCAATATTCGGCATGTCCGCAGCATTGTAAAAAAATACAGTTTGACTTGACATTTCCTTCAAAAAACTGTATATTTGTGCAGTAGCTCAAAAGTGCACAAAGCAGGCTAATAGGAGAAATCATGATCGAGCGAATCCGTGGCATTTTAGTACAGAAATCCCCTACATTTGTCATTGTGGAATGTGCGGGCGTCGGTTACGGCATCAACATTTCAGCCTACACGGCGGGAAAGCTTCCCGATGAAGGTGCCGAAGTTATACTGCACACGAACCTCGTGGTGCGAGAAGATTCCATGACACTTTTCGGTTTTGCGGATACAACCGAAAAAGACCTGTTCCTGATGCTTTTGAGCGTGAACGGTGTCGGTCCGAAGATGGCCCAACGCATTTTGAGCGGAGTGACTCCGTCCGACCTTTTAAACATGATTGCAAGCGAAAACAAGGCCGCACTCAGCAAAATTAAGGGACTCGGCAAAAAGACTTGCGAGCAGATGACGCTTACGCTCAAGGACAAAGCGGGAACGATGATGCAGTCTCTTGGAAAAGTCGAAGGGAGTGGCATTACAAACGTCGGCACGTTGACGGGAGCAAAGCTCGAAGCCGTCCTCGCCCTCCATACGCTTGGCGTGAAAGATCCCGCCGCAGAAAAGGCGGTCGTCAAGGCAGTCGAAGTTCTTGGAGACAATGCCGATGCAGCCACACTTATCCCAGAAGCACTCAAGTATTTGTAATATTTAGGCAAAAGGAGACGGTCATTCAAGGCGAGTGATTCGATCACGGTGAAAAAGGAACGATGTGCAAAATAAATTTATGGATTCTATCGGCCTTCGGCCTCCAGGATGACAGGCTCAGGACGCTTCGTGCATCAAGGATGACAGCCCACCGACCAACGCCAAATGTTATTCAAGAAATAATGGATCCTATCGCCTTTGGCTCCAGGATGACAATCAACTAATAACCAATGACCATTGACTAACAACTAACTGATATGGACGACCAACGCATAATTTCTCCGCAGAAAAGTTCCTTTGACGAAGGCGATTCCGACCGCAACTTGCGACCGCCTAGCTTAAGCGAATTTACGGGACAAGACGACATCAAGGAAAGCCTTTCGATCGCCATCGAAGCGGCAAAGCACCGTGGCGACGCACTTGACCATTGCCTTTTTGCGGGCCCTCCGGGTCTTGGAAAAACAACACTTTCGAGCATTATCGCCAAAGAAATGGGCGTGAACATCCACATCACGAGCGGCCCTGTGCTCGAAAAGGCAAGCGACCTCGCGGGCCTCCTCACGAGCCTGCAAGAAAACGATATTCTATTCATCGACGAAATCCACCGCCTGAACCGCGTTGTCGAAGAATACCTCTACCCCGCCATGGAAGATTTCAGGCTCGACATCATGCTCGATTCCGGCCCAGCGGCAAGGAGCGTGAACCTTCCGCTCAAGCATTTCACGCTCGTCGGAGCCACGACTCGCAGCGGGCTTTTGACAGGGCCGCTCCGCGACCGATTCGGCTTGCAGTACCGCTTGGAACTATACAACGCAAAAGACATCGTCAAAATTCTCATGCGTAGCGCCCGCATTCTAGGCGTAGAACTCACGGAAGAAGCAGCCAACATTCTCGGTGGCCGCTGCCGCGGAACGCCCCGTATCGCAAACCGCGTTTTAAGGCGTTGCAGAGACGTAGCACAAGTGCGGGGAACAGGTGTTATCGACGAACGCAGTGCCATCAAGACGCTCGACATGTTGGGCATCGACAGCGAAGGGCTGGACCCGACGGACCGCAAGATTCTTGCGATGATGATAGACAAGTTCGGCGGCGGTCCTGTGGGCCTTGGCACCATCAGTGCCGCCATGGGCGAAGAACCCGACACGCTCGAAGAAGTCTATGAGCCCTACCTCATCCAGAAAGGCTTGATTTCGCGAACGCCGCGTGGCCGAGTCGCCACCGTGAACGCCTACAAGATGCTGCACAAGCCCATCCCCAAGACCATGTTCAGCGAACAGATGGAATTAGAACTGTGAGTTTAGTTGCTGGTTGTTAGTCGTTAGTCATTAGAGATTTCACTGGATCCTTCGACTACGTGCTACGCACTTCGCTCAGGATGATGGCTTCTGCATGGATTCTATCGGCTGACGCCTCCAGAATGACGAAGAAAAACCGATCCCGGCACCCCGGAACTTGTCCAAGGCAGGCTCTGGCCGGGATGACACGCGCTTCCCTAACCACAGACCACTTTCTACTGTTTACTAACCACGAGCCACAAACCACCGATCACAGGCTCCTCTACCTGAATTCTGGAGCAATTGTCAAAATCATGCTTATGCCGTGCCACCCGTGGAACGCAAACTGCATGCGGAACAGGTACATATCCGGCTTGCGAACGCGAACACCGAACCCCCACGAGTTGTACAAGTTCTTTTTCGACCAGTGATTAATCTTGTCGCTAATCATTGCGTATTCGTCAAAAACGACACCATCGACAAGCCTATCAATCGGCCAACGGTATTCCGCCGAAAGCCCCATAATAAACGGACTCGTCCAAACTCCAGAATAGCCTCGCAACGGGAATCTAGCGTTCAATCTCGGATAAGCCGTATAAGGCGCACCGCCCTTTTCCATTTCCCACATGCCTACGAAGCGATACTGAAAAGCCAGTACTCGGCGTTCAAAAAGCGTTTCCACCAGATTTTCCGGTCGCCACACACGAAGTGCCTCGTTCAGCGAAAAATCCGTATAGAATTTTCTAGTCTTGCGGGCCTCTTTCGCCGAAAGCACATACTTGTCCGCCTTGCCAATAAAGAAATACGTCTGGTAGAACAGTTCACCAACCACGTAATCATGGTTCTTTCCACCGTCAATCAATTTTTCTGACCGAGTGAGCCCGGCTTTTGAAAAATCATCAGCATCGATTCCGGCATACTTCCCCACGAACACGTACGACCCCTTGAGACTCAAGCGATGACCTCTCGAAGGCGCATACGGGAAGTCCAAATTATCGAACACCAAGTTCACATAGACCGGTATTTCAAAATGGTTCTGATAAAGACCTCGATCCGCAATCGGGAACTTGGGGTCGTCTAGCACCGTATCCTTCGTATCTGTAAAATCGACTATATGAAAATCGATTTCAGCCCCCAGGCTGAAGTTGAGATTTCGCGATTCGGTTATCGGGAATCCGAGCATCGTTTCAACAAATACCATAGTATCGGCCTGCGCGTACGACTCCCTTGTTCCCGGAATGACAAAAGAATTATCCCTATCCAGATAGGCGGCGGCAATTACGGCCCCATACAAGTCCTTGCCGAAAAGCGACTGTTTGGAATAACGTATCTTCATATCGATATCGCTATTCGCATAGAAATTTCCTTGAAGAACCGCATAATCCCCTTGCAAGAAGAGGTTCCTATGGCGATAGCAGCCACCAAGCATCGTGGTAGTTCCAGGCTTCAAATTGAACGATGGGTAAATAAGAATGTTGCGTTTTTCGCCAAAGGTTATCAGTTCCACAGATTTGTCAATAACTCCATTGTCAATGGCATAATGCAACGGAGCCGACACCGGATAGACCAACATGCCAAAGAACGGCTGGATGATATGGATAAACGGCCACGCAAGGAAATCGGTAAAGGACATGCCAGACGTAGAATCCTGAACCGCCTCAGGCGCACCCTTTGCGTGCACTGACAAAGACAGCACACTTACAAGCAATAGTATCGTCAAAAATCGGATCATTCCACTGCAAATTATAATTATATTGAGTATGATGTTTGCACTTTTTTCAAAAATTATCAAAAAATTAGCAACCTATCCCAAAATAATCCTCTCGGTTTTCTTGGCGATTGGTCTCCTGAGCATTTATCCTATCATGAACCTGCGCTGGGATTTGCAGTTGCAGGACACTATTACAAGCGCTCGCGAACCCAACAATGTCCAAAAGATTGAAGACGAATTCGGCGGTCTCGGAAGCCTTATCGTGATTCTGGAATCGGGCGACTCCAGTGCGAACTACCGCATTGCGCGGAATCTTGCGCACAAAATGCAAAAAGAGCCTTCGGTTCATTTCGCAGACTTTGAAACAGATATTGACTTTTACAAAAAGAACAAGTTTCTTTACGCGAGCGAGAACGATATCGACATTATGGTGCAGCGCATCAAGGACCTCAAGCGCGACTACATCTTGAAGAACAATCCGCTGTTCATCGACTTGAAAAGCGCGATTGATTCCATTACCAGATCGACAGCAGAAGAACGCGAGCAGCTTTTGAGTGACCTCGAAAAGAAGTATTTCGACAAGCTTTCTGTGAGCCACTCCAATAAGACGGGAACAATCCGCATCGTCGAAATTTATCCGACGCATTCCATATCGGACCTCAAGGCGAACAGGCGACTTTTAAGCAACGTAAAAGACGTGCTCGAAGTAGAGGCAAAACCAAGCAACATGCATATCCATTTTGCCGGAAGGGTTTACGAATCCATCCAGACAGGCAAGCGCCTTTTGCCCGAAGCGAAAATGGTAGGCATCGTAACCGCCTCCCTCATCTTGTTGCTCCTCATCCTCCACTTTTTCAGACAACCGCAGCTTATCTTTATTTCGGCGCTCCCCATCGCAACACCGATTGTGACGACGATGGCTTGTTCGTACTTGTTCTACGGCCGCATCAACCTTTTTACGTTGTTGCTTGCGATTGTGCTTCCCGGGCAGGCTCTGCAAATCATCAACCACGTATTGAACCGCTACTTCCTTGAACGCGAGCAGAACTTGAGTCCGCAGCTCTGTATCGAAAGTGCGCTCCTCGGCATTGGCCCTTCGACGGCCGTATCTAGCTTTTCGTTTGCGGCACTTTTCGCATGCCTCATTTTGATTCCGCTCCCCGGCCTCCAGGAACTAGGCGTTCTCGGTTCCACGGGATGTATTTTGAACTGGGCGATTACGCTCCTTTTCTCGGCAGCGCTTTTGCAGGTCACGCAGCGTAAAAAACCGTTCACGGTCACGCACGCGCAAATCCATTCGGACTACAAGATGTCCATGCTTTCGAACCGCGTGAACTGGGTCATCTTTTCCATCATTATTGCGGCAAGCCTTGTGGGGCTTTACATCGGCGGTACGCGACTTCACATAAAAAACGATTTCTCTGCAACGGAAATCAATTACAAGGATTCGCATATCGATTCGGTCATCGCTGAAACGGGATTCATGAACAAGACACCAGTCATCGTCATGCTCCCCGACCGTAGCGAAAGCGAAAATTTGCTCGACCAGTTCAACAGGCTCAAGGACGAAGGCAAAATTTCGTCCGTCAATTCCATCTTTACGCTGGCCCAATTCTCGCCGAATCTGCAACAGAAAAAAATGGACAAGTTGCGTGAACTTCACAATCTCGTTTCAAAGGAATTCCGCGAAGCACTCTCTAAAAGCGAACGCGAAAACCTTGAAAAAGTGGAGCAAGCGTTAATGTTCGACGAAAGCGACGAGTTCGAACCGCCTGAATACATCGCCAAAAAATTCCGCGACAAGCAGGGCAAGCAAGGGCGATTTGCATTCATCTTTACGGACATTCAAGAAAATCTCGGAAGCGATTGCACCAAGCTGAACAAGGAACTCCATCAAATTGAAGGCATCAAAAATGGAACATACCTGATTGCCGGAATTCCCATCACACGAGCCATATTCCTCAACCAGATAACAAACAACATAAGCAGACCTTTGCAAATTGGCGGAATTCTGGTATTCCTGTTCATGTTAGTTTATTACAACCGACTCAGCCGTGCCGTTTTCACAGCGTTGCCATCTGTATTTGCCACATGCTGGTTCCTCGCTTCGCTCAACGCATGTGACATACAAATTTCCGCATACAGCGCCCTCACCTTCCCCATTCTCATCGGTGCAAGCGTTGACGGTTCGCTGCAATTCTTTACGGCGTATTACGAAAAGCAAACAGGGACAGCTCTCACCATTTTAAGAAGCAAGTTCTTTACCATATTCCTTTCGCAAATGGCGGCCCTCATCGGAACATTCGGCATGCTGATTTCATCACATCCGGGGCTTCGCAGCATGGGGCACGTTTCGCTGATGGGAATGATTTGCATCTTCATCGCTCAATTCACCATTTTCCCCCTCATTGCAGGGTCGCTCGACCAATACCGTCTGAGACAGCAAAAGAAAAAGGAAGCTAAATAATGAAGCCGCTTTCCGACAGAACGCAAAATATTGCAGCATCGCTCACCGTCGCCATCGACACGATGGCAAAACAAATGATCGCAGAAGGAAAGGACGTTGTAAGCCTCGGCGCAGGTGAACCCGATTTCGGAACGCCCACGCCAATACAAGACGCAGCCATCGCAGCTATCCGCGAAGGAAAAACGCGTTACACAGCCCCCGTCGGGATTCTGGAAGTCCGCAAAGCGGTCGCCAAAAAGTTAGAAGAAGAAAACGGACTCCACTACGATCCTTCACAAATTATCTTGACAAGCGGTGCAAAGCACGCCGTGTTCAACGCCTTGGCCGCCCTCATCAATCCGGGCGACGAAGTGGTTATCCCTGCTCCGTACTGGGTCACTTATCCGGAACTTGTCAAATGGCTTGGCGGCACGCCCGTGTTTATCGAAGCAGGAATTGAAAAAGGTTTCAAGATTGACGCCGAGGATTTGCGTAAGGCATGCACGCCTCGCACCAAAGCGATTCTTTTGAACAACCCGTGCAACCCGACCGGTGCCGTCTATAGCAAGAGCGAACTCGAAGCACTCGCCAAAGAAATCGTCCAACAGGACATCTACTGCATTTCGGACGAAGTATATGAATACTTTGTTTATGGTACAGAATTTACAAGTGCAGCGGTATTCCCCGGAATGGCGGAACGAACCATCGTCATCAACGGCTTTTCGAAATCGCATTGCATGACCGGCTGGAGAATCGGCTACGATGCAGCGCCGGCCCCCATTGCAAAAATCATCGGCAAGATTCAAGGGCAAGCGACGCACCACCCGAGCAATGTGGCACAGTACGCCGCCCTCGGCGCACTCAACATGGACAAGAGCAATGTACACGCGATGCAGGCGGCTTTCCGCAAACGCAGAGACTACATGCTAAAGCGCACTTCGTTCCTCGCGACAAAGCCCCGTGCCCCCGAAGGTGCATTTTACTTGTTCGCCCCCGTATGTGACTATTACGGCAAAAAGACTCCCGACGGTCGCGTGATTACGGGCTCTATCGACTTTTGCAGCGTACTTTTGGAATCCAAAGGGCTTGCGATTGTGCCGGGAGCCGCATTCGGCGACGACACCTGCGTGCGATTCTCGTATGCAGCAAGCGACGAAAATCTCGCCAAGGCCTGCGACCGCTTCGAAGCGTTCGTCAAAGAACTTTCGTAACGGGAAATCGCGATGTTTCCTTTCCGCCTCGTCAATCCAGATCCGTCAAAGCCGTTTACGATTGGACGCAAATCGGATAACGTTCTGCAATTCGACAACCTGATGGTTTCGAGGTACCATGCGGTTTTGAATTTTGCAGACGGCAAATGGATTTTGCAGAGTTTGACCCAGAACAGCATCACCATGCTGAACGGGAAAGACGTAAAGACAGCTGCGATAAGCGACGGCGACGTGATTCTCATCGGGCCAAGGCAGCTGAGAGCAACACTTCGCGGCACGGACCTCACGCTCCTTGTGATGGAACGCGAAACATCGAGCGACATGCAGACGGTTTCGCTTTCAGCGGATTGGAGAGATGTCGCAATTCCTGGAATTTCTGTCGGGGCTAGAGCAAGACTTTGTACGGAACGAAGCAAAATTGCGAATGAAAACCGTCACGAAAATGTTAATGTAAACAGCCGCGAAGACCGGGCTGTGACTGCCGAAATTAGATTTGCAAAAGCAATCGTTGACGAGAGCGGCAAACGCACACGCTCCATCACGCTAAAGAACGGGAGCGTGAACCGCTTTGAATCCGCAATCGTGGGACTTCGCAACAACGAATTGCTCATCGAAACGTCAACGACCGGCTTTGACGTTTTCGCGCAAAACGTGAACGTTTTCGCAGGCAAAAAACAGTTATTGAAAGGGGTCGATTTTGAACTCCCCGCCGGAGAAATCCTCGCCATCATCGGACGTTCTGGACAAGGAAAGTCAACGTTACTAAAGCTCATCCAAGGCATCAACAGTTGCGACAAGCAAAGCGTTGTCCGCATCGGCGGGGTCGATTACCGCAAAAGCGAAATCCGCAGACGCATTGCAATTTTGCCGCAAGACCCGCCGCTCCGCCCGGAACTCACCGTCGAAGAGACAATCCTTGACGGAGCACGTTCTTCGATGGACATCAAGGTGCACAAGGCAGACGCTCGCACGCGACTCGAAAAGTTCTGCGAACTTTTCGGGCTGAGCGCCCGCAAGCAGAACCTCGTAAAAACGCTCAGCGGCGGCGAAATGCGCCGCGTCGCCCTCGCACGCGAACTCATGGGCAACCCCGGCCTCGTGATTCTCGACGAACCGCTTTCGGGGCTGGACCCGTACAATTCGCGCATCCTCTGCACGCACTTGAAGCAGCTTGCGTTCCTCGGCCACACCATCATACTCACGACTCACAGTTACGAAGCATTGCAAATTGCAAATAAAGTTCTCGTACTGCACCAAGGCGAAGAAGCGTTCTTCGGCACGGTCCAAGCGGCGTACGCCCATTTCAACACAAACGACCCGCAAACGCTCCTCACAAGCATCAGCCAAAGCAAGGCTGCCGCATGGCGAGAAACGTACAAGCACGAACAAAAGATTCGCGAAAACAAGTACTATTTCGAACGCACAAGGCTCCCCCACAATTTTGCCTACACCGTCGGCATCACTGCAAAACAGTGGTTCCGCGACAAAGGACGCATCGCAGCACTCTTTTTGCAACCCGCGATTATCGGCTTTTTACTTTCGCAGATATTCTCCGAAAAATCTTCTTCTTGGACAGTCGCGTTCGCCATTATACTTTGTGCAAACTGGTTTGCATTGTCGCTTTCCATCCGCGAGATCGTGCAAGAAAAAGAAATCCTCCGCGACAAGTTCCGCCGTGGCGTATCTGCACTTTCGACGCTCACCGCAAAATTCACGCTCCCGGTCCTGTTTACGTTATTACAAACAGCGATTGTCTATGCGTTCATCAACACGCGGCTCACCGTAAATCCGAATTTCGCTCTCATCGCAGCTTCGTTTGCATGCATCGCCATCCCCGCAACCGCCGTAGGCCTTTTCACAAGCACGCTCGCCAAAAACACTAGCCAAGCAAACGCCTTCTTGCCACTCCTCATCATTCCGCAAGTCGCACTCGCCGGAGCGCTCGTCCCGCTTGACCAAATGCAGCCCATCGGACGTGCACTTTCGACCGTTGTCTGGTCGCGTTACAACCAGGCATCGCTTTTGAACATCTTGCTAGAACGAAAAGACGATATTTTAAACATGGTCTTTGCCCTCGCCATCGCTTTAGCTTTCTATATTGTATCTGCAATATTACTAAACAAATTAAAGAAACCAAGATGATCCATCCCGAACAACCGCAAACCTTTCCGCGTCCATTTAACGAAAGCTATGAACTCTTGGGAACACTCGGCAAAGGCGGAATGGGCTACGTTTATAAGGCCCTTGACAAAAAACTGAAACGCGAAGTGGCGTTCAAGATTCTCGATTCGACATCCGATGTCGAAGCAATCAAGCGTTTTTACCTCGAAGCGCAGGCGATGAAAGAACTGGACCACCAGAACATCGTCCACGTATTCGACTTCGGCCAGCAAGGCAACCAGCTCTTTATCGCGATGACTTATGTGCAAGGCATTTCGCTTGCCGAAGTTTTGCAGAACAAGAGCAAACTCTCGTTCGAGGCCATCGAGGTCATCATCAAGCAAATTGCACGCGGTCTCCTCTACGCGCACAGCAAGGGAATCGTCCACCGCGACGTGAAGCCCTCGAACATCATGCTCACCCGCGACAACCGCGTCTATATCATGGACTTCGGCATCTCGTACATCCAAGAGATGGAAAAGGAACGCCTCACGCGCACCGGCATGACCATGGGCACGCCCGAATACATGTCCCCGGAACAATGCCACGGCGACGAAGTGACGCTCCAGTCCGACATCTACAGCATGGGCGTCATCTTGTTCGAAATGACATGCGGCCGTCTCCCGTTCGAAGGCAATCGCCCCGTAGAAATTGCACTCAAACACGTTCAAGAACCGCCTCCATCGCCGGAACTTTTCCGCGAGGACATTCCCATAGGCCTTTCCGAGCTCATCCTCAAGTGCCTCAAGAAAAAACTGAACGAACGTTTCCACGACATGCAGGAGTTCTTGGACGAATGCGACCAAGTGTTCCCGCAGCACGACACCCCGCACCAAACGCCTTCCCTCGCCCGCAAAACCGGCAGCAGCCGTCGCCTTTCGCCTTCGATAACCGATGATGCCAAGGGCAGATTCCGTCTTTCTCCGCACAAACTCATCATCGTCGCATTCTCGGTGCTGTTCCCGCTCATCGTCGTATTGCTGATGCTACTCATGTTTACGCACAAGCCGATGAATACGTTGCACGAACTGGAATGGAACGAAATTTTAGGGAACCACGAGACGCAAGCCATCGAACCTGAAATCACAGGTGGCTACCCGCTCAAGAACCTGAACGACGGTGACTTGACGACAGCGTGGCTCAGCAGCATGCCGCTAAAGCCGCTGAATCCGGTGCTCGCGATGTACTTTGACAAAAAGACGCTTGTCATGAACATCGGCATCGCAATAGGTTATCAGAAATCCGTCGATGACGCATTCGGCGACCGCTTCCGCATTTTCAAGAAGCCCCGCACGCTTACCGTCGAGACAAAGGATGGTTTCAAACAACGTCTCCGCCTCGAAAACATCAAGGGGATGCAGTACCCGAACATCCAAGCCGTAGAAACCACCGAACTGCGTTTCTACCTCGACGACGTGTATGAAGCGGACAACAACGACTACGCCATCTCGGAAATTCGACTGCTCGGCATGGAAGTGAAGTAAGACGAAAGAACGGCTCTTCGAGCCTATAGACGAAAGACGAAAGACGAAAGATTTCGAAGTTCGTCATCCTGACCCTGTAAGGGGAAGGATCCAGTTAAGTTTAGAGATTAGAAGTCAAAAGATAGAGATTTGAGGTTCGCGGTCTGTGGTCTGGGTACGTGAGTCATCCTGGAGGGAGGGCAACGACCGATAGGATCCAGTGAAGTTAAGAGGTGTGAGGAAAAACTAGAGATCAGAGGGATCTAAAAAAATAAAAGGGGGAGCAAATGTTTTCAAAGAAATCACAAAACAAGCCTAAGGGGAACTTTATCGAGACGCAGGCGGTCGCGTACTTATTGCGAGAAGGCTACCAAGTCTTAACCCGCAACTACGCCTACCGCGGCGGAGAACTCGACATCGTCGCCCGCGACGGGGACAAGCTCGTCTTTGTCGAAGTCAAATCCGTGTGGAACAACCAGCAAGGGAATCCTGCGGCCCGCGTAAACGCTCTCAAACAAAAGAAAATCTGGCAAACGGCGTGTCATTTTTTGGCAACGCAAAAAAAATTCGCCCCCAGAGGATTTGAAGAACCCTGCCGCTTTGACGTGCTGAGCGCACGCGTCTATCAAACCCCGCTCCAGTTTACGCACATCAAGAACGCATTTGAAGGAACGCAAGTCATCCCCCACATTTAAACGTTTTTAAACACACCCATTACAGTAAGCCAAACCAAGAACATTCCCGGCTTTTTCTAATTTTCGAGCATGTTCCATCCGATTCGACATTTTATCACGATTACAAAACATCGAAACGAAGTCATCCGCCTTTGCATCAAAGCCGGAATCGGATTGCAGGGGCTGTTCCACGATTTGTCGAAGTACAGCCCCACCGAATTTATTCCGGGTGCAAAGTATTACACGGGCAAGGAATCGCCGAACAACGGCGAGCGCCGCGACACAGGCTACAGCCTCGCATGGATGCACCACAAGGGCCGCAACAAGCACCACTTTGAATTCTGGTACGATTACGACATGAAGACAAAGAAAATCGTGCCGATGGACATGCCCGACCGCTACATCAAGGAGATGTTCTGCGACCGCGTGGCCGCCTCCAAAACGTACAGCAAGGAAACTTATACGCAAGAATCGCCACTCCTTTACTTGACGAAAAGCTCCGCCCACGAGAAGATGACGGAGACCACCTATAAAAAATTACTGTTCCTGTTGCAAAAGCTGGCCAAGGACGGCGAAAAGGAGACGCTTCGGTTCATGCGGCATTGCAAGGAACTGCCGACGGAATAACTATATTTAATCGTACCGCGAATGTTCGCGGCACATCGCCCCGCACTGCGGGTTCACTTGAACGGAAAGGCAAATTATGGAACTTGGAAGAATCAATCGCGCACGCGTCGAATCCATCACGCCGCAAGGCTACTACTTGGAACTTGAAACCGGCGGAAGCGTGCTCCTCCCCGGCAACCGCAACAAATTCACGCTCGTCGAAGGCGAAATCATCGACGTGTTCATTTATACGGACTCCGAAGACCGTCCCATCGCAACGCTTGACAAGCCGCTCGCGCAAGTGGGCGAATTCGCAGTGCTCACAGTCAAGGAAGTGAACCGCGTCGGAGCATTCTTGGACTGGGGCCTGAACAAAGACTTGTTCCTCCCCTTCAAGCAGCAACTCGGCGAATTGCAGAAAGGCGACCGCTGCGTTGTCTTTGTTCTCGAAGATGAGAAGAGCGGACGCATCATCGCCACCGAAAAAATCAAGAGCTTCATCGACCCGGACACGAACGACCTGCACATCGGCCAGCGAGTCGAACTTGCCGCTTACGAAGTCACGCCCGATTACGTCGATTGCCTCGTCGATTACCGCTACACGGGCCGCCTCATGATGCAGCCCGGCATGGACCGCATCTACATCGGCGACACGATGCCCGGATTCATCCAGCGTTTCACTAGCGACGGCAAAATCACGCTCAACTTGACGCCAGTCGGCTACAAGGGTATGATGAAGAGCGATAGTCCAAGCGCCATCATGCAAAAGCTCGAAACCGCAGGCGGATTCCTCCCCTACGGCGACCACACCGACCCCGAAACCATCCGTCGCGAATTCGGCATGTCCAAAAAGACGTTCAAGAAAATCATCGGCACGCTTTTCCGCGAAGGCAAAATCGAAATTTCGGACGAAGGAATCCGGGCGGTTTAATCAATAAAAGGAGATCCCCGAACACTTCGACATAAGGTTGGTGAGCCTGCCGAACCAAACCAATCAAGTTCAGAGCATCGCAGGTCGGGGAAGACTGACGCGAAAGAAAACTCTATAAAGAAAGCCGCATTTTTGCGACTTTTTTCATTTTCAAGATTCGTGCGGATCAACGTCCGCACTTCTCGATTTTTTAGAAATTCACTTCGTCGGCGTTCAGCACACGAATTTCGATGCGGCGGTTGGCACGGCGGCCAGACTCCGTCGAATTGTCGCCCTTCGGGCGGCTCGGGCCATAACCCACGGCGGTCACGCGTTCCGCCTCGATGCCATTTTCGATCATGTAGTCGCGGACGCTGTTTGCGCGGTCTTCGGAAAGCTGCTGGTTCAGCTCGGCACCGCCTTCGCTGCTCGTGTGGCCTTCCACCTCGACCTTCGCCTTCGGATTGCGCTTGAGGCCAGCAATCGCAGCCTTCAAAGTCTTCAAGGAACTCGGAACGAGTTCGGCGCTCCCCGCCTTGAACGTCACGCCCGTCAATTCCGAACGCGTATCGTCAAACACGACCGTGATGCCACCCGTGCTCGCCGTGCGTGACACATACGGAGTTTCGCCGCATTCGAACGGCCCCGTCAAGCTTTCGCAGAGAATCGTGTAAGTATCTTCACGCGGAATATGGAAGCTCGCCTCGCCGTATCCATCCGTCGTAATCACAATCTTCTTTCCCTTGTTCTGCCCCACGAACGTGAGCTTTTTATTGACATGCGGAACATCATCGTTATTCGTATAAGTCACGTTCAAAACAGCGTGAGTCTTGTTCGGTGCGAGATTACCGGCAACGGCAAAAGAAGTCGCCACTAAAGCCGAGAGAGCAATGCGGGAAATTTTCATTCTTGTACTCCAACTGGTTATAAAAATTGCGTGCAAAAAATAAAAATTGAACAAGCAAGTTTCAAATAATCTTTAAAAAAATCATGAAATTTCTAAATTTGCGCACGAAATCCTTATAGGGAGTGTTTATGAACTTCAAGAAAATCGCAAGCGCACTTTTAGTAGCCGGCATGGCTACAGCCGCATTTGCTGCCGACGGCGAAATTGGCCTCAAGGCCAACGTCCAGACCCAAGCCACCAAGATGCTCGCCGACGACAGTTCTAACTTCAGCTCGCTCTGGATCCGTGCCAATATCGGCGCACAGTACAAGAGCGAAAGCATCGACGGACTCGTCATGTTGCGCATTTTCGCCCCGCAGTTCGGTAACAAGATTAAGGACGGCGACGGCAAGACCACAAGCTACGACAAAATTCTCGCCGACCTCTACTGGGTCAACTACAAATGGTCTCTGAACGAAAACCACAAGCTCAACCTCAAAATCGGTCACTGGAAGACGGACTGGTCGCAATCCACCCACTTCGGTACGTACATCGACAAGGACCTCACCGGACGCGGCCTCTGGATGCGTGACTACGCCCACAACGCTCTCGAACTCGGCTGGAAAACCGGCGTTTCTCAGTTCAGCGCCATGCTCGCCACCCGCGACAACAAGATGAACTCCGGCTACATCCGCATCGAAGAAGACCTCAAGTTCGAATTCCCGCTCGAAGCAAAGCTCGCCTACCGCGTGAACGCCATCGACCCGCTGCAGAACACCGCCGCAGTAACGCACCGCGTGGCCGCATACCTCAGCTACAAGATTGTTCCTGAATTCCGTATCTACGGCGAATACGCACACATCGGCACCTCGGACGAAAAAATTGAAAAAACCGCTCCCAATTACCTCGCCCCGGAATCCAAGTACATGGAACCCGGCAAGCACTACAACCCGTTCTACTTCGGTGCGGAATTAGCCCCGAAAGACGGCGTGATGAGCATCCTCATGAGCAACCTTTATCTTGAATGGGAACGCATTGGCGACCGCCAGAAAGTCCATAAAAGCAGCAAGAAAATGGACGATTGGGCATGGACTCTCGCATGGGCTAAGAAGATTGGCCAATCCAAGCTCCAGTTCAGCCTCTACAGTGGCAACGAAATGAGCGACCTCGGCCTCGCCTTCCGCCTCACGAGCACATTCAAGTAATAGAAACTGAACTCATTACAGTTACGCCCCGGCCAACTTGCCGGGGTTTCTTTTTGTTTATTCAGTATGCAGAGAGGCTGATAAAGTGTTTCGTAAGGGAATACGATTCCGGCACATGGCCGGGATGACAGCAAACAGCGGAAAGTAAAAAAGCCTGCTTTCAGCTGACTTTTTTAGTACCCCTTGTCGCGGAAAATAAAAACGGCCAACCCTTCGGTTGGTCGTTTTTATACCCCCAAGCGGACTCGAACCGCTGTTGCGGGAATGAGAATCCCGAGTCCTAGGCCACTAGACGATGGGGGCGAGCGCGGCACATTATAGCAATTTTAATCGCATCCGTCAACCAATAAATAACTTTAATTGAGAATTTATTTGTTGACCTTTTCAAGCGCTACTAATGAACCGCATCAAGCGAAAAGCGAGAGGCGTTCCCTCGCCCGCTTTAATCCCTATAGTAGAGATCGAGGTTGCTCTTGACAAGCGTCGAAGCTTCGAGAGCTGTCACGTAGTCGTTGAAGACCGTCATCGCGGCAAAGCGATTCGTGTTTTCGATATCCTGCTTGATAGCTTCTTCGACTTCTTCGACCTTCGGAGTCTTCTTGGAGATGACCTTGACCATCACAGCACCGTTTTCGGCGACAACCGGAGCGGTCCATTCGCCAGCCTTGGCCTTGCCCACAACCTTTGCGACCTGAGCATTGCTGTAGCCGAATCCCGGAACGAAGCCATCGACAGAAGCGTTCTTGGATTCAATTTCGACCTTTTCAATCTTTGCAGCAGCCGTATCAGCCGGGTTGTAAGACTTCACCTGGGCAGCGACAGAGTTCAAGTAGATTTCGGCAGCCTTGGAAGCCTTCTGCTTGAGGAGTGTTTCCTTGATTTCGTTGTAGTAGAGCGGGAGGCTACGTTCGCCAGCCTTATAAGAACCGACCTTCTTAGCAATGGCGACCCACTTGTTGTTCTTGAGCACGCTAGAAATTTCGCTATCTTCGTCCGGGAGGTTTTCGTTCGGCCATGCGAATGCGGCCAAGCCGCGGATGTAACCGATAGAGGCGATGTTGCCATCACGCGGAACCCATTCTGAGACCTTGACTTCGAGACCGCGAGACTTAGCTTCCGTGACCAAATCTGCACCAGCATCGACATTCTTCTTGATGCCATTGAGAATCTTTTCGAGGCTATCAATCGTGTTGGAAGAAGCAGTCACCGTGAGGAGAATGTGGCCGACCTTGACCTTTTCCACTTCACCCTTTGCATTCTTCACGTTGCCGTAAGACTTGATGATGTGGTAGCCGAACTGGGAACGGACCGGTTCAGAAATCTTGCCGGAATCAAGTGCGAATGCAGCGTCTTCGAACGGCTTCACATAAGTGCCACGGCCAACGAAGTCTTCGCTCAAGATACCGCCCTTTTCAGCACTGCCCTGGTCTTCAGAAGAAACGCGGGCCATGTCTTCGAAAGTCGTTGTCGAGGAGGAATCGGTAAGCTGGTAGTAAAGCGTCATGGCGTATTCGCGGATGCTAGCGTCATCGGCGGCAGTTGCTTCAACCGGGAGAGCTATGTACTGGAACTGGGCAACATCCTTCTGCACAAAGAAGCTATCGAGAGCGTGGGCATTAAAATAACCGGCAACCATCACGCTATCCACGGAATTGCTATCCACGACAAATGCAGAATTCGGGGCGACCGCCACCTGCAGTTCGTAGTCCGTCATGCGGCGTTCGACGCTCCACTTCGCTTCGAGGGATGTCGGATGCACCGATGCACCGACCAAGGCTTGAAGCTGACGAGCCGGAATGGTGTTGTTCTTCATTTCGTCTTCAAGCATGAGCATTGCGCTCCACTTGAATGCAGCCGGCGTTTCAATCCAAGCGTCATAATCGGCCTTGTTGAAAGTCGTGTCCGTGAGGAACTTCGGCAAAGAAGCGATGTAAGCCTGAGAACGCTGCATCAAGTCTTCCTGAGAGGTAGCCTGCTGCTGGATGGCGTACAGACGGTACTGGGCTTCCTGGACCAAGCGGGCACGAACGGCGTCGGAATTACGCTTGAAAGCATCCTTGAGTTCTGCAACCGAAGCTCTGAGTTCAGCCTTTTCGAACTGTTCGGCAAAGAGAGCCTGACGAACGAAGCTAGAAAACACCTGCGCACGGAGCTGGGCGTACTGTTCATCGTCCAAGTGCTGGTCCTGACGCTTCTGCACGATTTCCTTGATGCGGGCATCGAATTGCACATAAGAAATCTTGGTGTCATTGACGATACCAACAGGATAGCTATGTCCTTGGTTCGGAACACGGTCCATGGCCAAAAGACCGATGGCGATACCTGCAGCAAAGATCACAATTACCCACTTGGCTTTTTCATTAATCCACGTTAACATAGGGACTACTCCGTTAAAATTTTTGTCGCGTGAAAAATAGCAAAAAAAAATTATTGCATTTTATTTTATCGCAATCATGAGCAAATATAATGCCGAAAAAGCTTAATTTTTCTATTTATGGGGTATAAAAAATACAAATTCCTTTTGGAGTTCTACCATGTACGATATTTTGGTTTTGGGCGCCGGCATTTCTGGATTAAGCGCCGCCCTCCACGCCGCAGAAAAAGGTTTCCACGTTGTCATTTTAACCAAAGGCGCAAAACCGGACGGCTCATCGAACTATGCCCAAGGCGGCATCGCGACCGTCACCGAAAAGTCCGACAAGTTCGAATTCCACATTACGGACACGCTCGAAGCAGGCGCAGGCCTCTGCAAAAAAGAACCTGTAAATATATTGACGAAGAGCGGACCTGCCACCATCAAGCAACTCGTCAAGTGGGGCGTCCAGTTCACACCGTCGCCCGAAGACAAGACGCAGTTCGACCTCCACCTCGAAGGCGGACACAGCCACCACCGCATTCTGCACGCCGCTGACCTCACCGGCAAAGAAATCATGCGAGCGCTCCTCTGCGAACTTCACAAGCAAAAGAAAATCGACTACCTTGAAAACTGCTACATCAAGGATTTGATTTGCGAAGGCGAAGGCAAGAACAAGCGTTGCGTCGGCGCAAAGATTATCCACCAAAAGACAGGCGAAGTCGAAAGCATTTATGCGAAAGCGACAATCCTTTCGACAGGCGGTGCAGGCCGCATTTGGCAATACACGGTGTGCCCGCCCGACAGCTGCGGCGACGGCATGGCGATTGCCGCCCGTGCAGGGGCCGCCTTGCAAGACATCGAGTTCATGCAGTTCCACCCCACAAGTTTGTACGCACCGAGCTTCAAGAAGCCGTTCCTCATCTCCGAGGCCGTTCGCGGTTTCGGCGGCATCCTCAAGAACGACAAGGGCGAAGAATTCATGAACCAGGTGCACCCGCTGCACTCGCTCGCCCCCCGCGACATCGTGGCCCGTGCCATCCACAGCGAAATGCAACGCCTCGGCAAAGACCACATGTTCATCGACCTCTCTGGCCGTACCCCGAAGGACATCAAGAGCCACTTCCCGCACATTTATTCTAAATGCATGGACGCAGGCATCGACATCACCAAGGAATGGATTCCGGTCGTTCCGGCGGCCCACTACATGTGCGGCGGCGTTCTCGTGGATACTTGGTCCCGCACCGAAATCAAGGGTCTCTACGCTTGCGGCGAAGTCGCGGCCACAGGCGTTCACGGAGCAAACCGCCTCGCCTCGAACTCGCTCTTGGAAAGCGTCGTATTCGCCATCCGCGCCGTCGATGATATCGACAAGAGCGGACTTGCTAAAGATAAACTAAGCGTTCCTAAGCAAAAGAAAGAAACGGTCAGCTTCACGAAGGCCGCCTACTGGCGCAAGCGCAAGAAAATGCTCCAGGACATGATGTGGACCCACTGCGGCATTGTCCGCACCACCGCCGGCCTCAACCAAGGTCTCAAGGTCATTGACGAACTCCAGAAAGATGTCGATGCCGCCATCAAGAACAAAGAAACAGAGAACTTGCATTTCCTCGAATTCCTGAACGCACTGCAAGTTTCCAAGATGATTCTCATCGCGGCACTGCGTCGCAAGGAATCCCGCGGACTCCACTACATTCTGGATTACCCGAATCAAGACCCGAAGACAAAGCACCAGAGCATTTATCTGAGCGACAAGAAGTAAATCTTTTTCTATAATGGGATGCATGGAAGAAGTCAAGGCAACACAGTCCAAAAAGAAAGTCAAGGATCAGCTTCCGTCCAAGATTGGCGGATACAAACCTATCCAAGCTCTGAACAGCGGAGCCATGGGCAGCCTGTGGCTTTGCAGAGACCCGTCTCTTGACAGGCTCGTTGTCGCCAAAAGGCTCCATTCGAACTTGAACCAGCAAGATCTTTACATCAAAAGGTTCTTGCAAGAAGGGAGCATCCTCGCCCACCTGAACCATCCGAGCATCATCCAGCCCTACGCCCTCTGGAAAGACAGCGACGGCAACTACACGATGTCGATGGAGTACGTTCAAGGTTCTAGCCTCAAGGATTTGCTGTTACGGAACAAGCGACCGCCCATCTGGGTCGTCGAAACGATTCTCTACGAGCTGTTGAACGCATTAAGCCACGCCCACCGCAACGGCGTCACGCACCGCGACTTGAAACCCGCGAACATGATGATAGACAAGGACGGACGCGTGCGTCTCTTGGACTTTGGCATCGCCCACACCGAGACACCGCTCGACATCGGCAAGGAACTCACGCAGACCGGCTGCATCATCGGCACCGCCGCCTACATGAGCCCCGAGCAAATCATGGGCGAAAAAGTCAATTACGCAAGCGACCTCTTTAGCGTAGGCATCATCGCCTGCGAAATGCTCATCGGCGAGAACCTTTTCCGCGGCAAGGACTTCGAAGAGACCCGCGAAAACATCCTCAAGATGAAATTCAAGCCGGAAGTTTTCCCGGACGATGTCCCGAAGCCTTTGCGCAAGTTCGTGCTGAAGCTCCTCAACAAGCGGGCAAGCAAACGACCCTCCTCGGCATGCGACGCGGCCAACGAACTCGCAGACCTCCTGAGCGAATACCCCCGCGACATGACCCCTTACATTGCCGAATGGGCAGATACGGTAAATGAAGACCAAGCCATAGATTCTATCATATCTCCCAAGCCGCAAAAAACTACATTTAAGTACGGAATAGGATTTTTACTTGGAATGATGGTCGCGACGATAGCGTTCGTCGCCATCCAGTTCGCGATCTAGAAGGATTAGTCCAATGAATTGGATTGACATCGCATGCGCCGCATGCCTGCTTATATTTGGCGTCATTGGTTTATGGCGCGGTCTTCTAGGCAGTATTTTTAAGCTTTGCGCATGGGTTGCAGCAATAGCCGGAGCTTACTTTTCCCAAAGCCTCTTCTGCTATTTTGTCATGCAAAATTTTGAATTTAGCGAATTTACCGCACGCCTTATCTGCATCAGTGTTGGTTTCTTGGTTCCGTTCCTGCTGTTTTCGTTTATCGGGCATATCGTCGGAGATTCAATCAAAGACACAATTGTCGGAAAGACAAACCGCATTCTAGGGGCGCTGTTCGGGCTTGTCAAGGCAACTCTAATTTGTTTCGTCTTGCTCTTCATTCTGCACTTGCTCCCCGTACAAGGGAACCTCAAGGACATGAGGGACAATGCGATTGCCTACAGCATTTACAAATCGTCACTCGAATCGTTCGGTTACTCCTCTGACGAGGTGAACCTCCGCAAGATGGCTAAAGAAAAAGCAAGCGAGCTGACGAAGACAATTACAGATAAAGCGAAAGGCGCTCCTGAAGAAGCCGCCGATTCCCTCAAGAGCGCTGCTAAAGAAGCCGCCAACGAAGTTTCGAATAAAGTCAGCGAAACCGCGGCGAAGGCAAAAGATGCAGCCATCGCTGCCAAAGATGCCGCCGTCAAGTCTTTAGAAAAAAGCAAGACTGACACCACGAAAAAGACTAAAAATTAGGGACGTGCAAGCGTTCGTGCTGTCTAACCTGCACGTCATGCTTAGCTAAGGTCACTGAGCCAGCCGAAATTGAGCCCGCCGAGATGCCAAGCATCAGGTGTTCCGTTTAAAAACTGGCCCCGGAATCCGGGGTGACAGTTAGGCGGCGGAGCCGCGATTTTTTCTAAAGCAGTTTCAACAGGAAATTACTGGATCCTTCGGCGTTGCCTCATGACGGTTTCTGCATGGATTCTATCGGGTTCTACGAACCCTCCAGAATGACGTTCCTACTGCCCACTGCCTACTGTCTACTTCCTACCGTCTACTTCCTACCGCCTACTGCCTACTTCCCTTTCCCGATGTTCTTGAAATCTGGAGCGACAAAAGTGCAATTCGTATCTTTGGGGGCCACGCGGGACAATATCAAATCCACAGTAAAAAATCCCTTGGTCGAAGCATTCACCGTCCAGCGGCTTCCGGCGGGGCAATCCTTAATATCTTTATTCAAAGTCGCAGTAAAACGGCTTGCAGTCACGCGATAGGTAAAGTAATCCGTCGAAAGCGAATCGGGCATCTGGAGAGCCTTGGGGCCGCCCACCGCCTTATTTTTAGCAAAGTAAGATTTTTGTGCATTTATATAGAATGCAGCCTGTTCCGTAAGGTCGTCTGTCAACGCTTGCGTTCCGAAAACAACGCCTGTCGAACATCCACGAACGCCAAAGACGAGAATTAAAATGAACAACAATGCGCCGCCCGCAAAAAGCCAGTACTTTGTCTGCACCTTCTTGGCTGCGGCAATCGCATTTCTGAAAAATTCCTTGAACTTCTTCCCTGTTTTCGAGGAACCGTCAGCACCAAGGATAGACACGTCTTTCAGCAATCCCCCGTCCTGATACCTGAGGAGCCTCATCGCCACAAGCACACGGCAGAACGGCTTCGGGAACACAAGCCCAAACGCAGCCACCACAAAGAGAACAATGCTCACGATGAACAAAATAAGCAAAGCATCGTCTGCCATCGGCAACATATTCTTCGCTTGTCGCAAAAGAACTAAAAGTTTTTTATCGTCCGAAAAATTCTCTGCGGCAAACCGCCCTGTAAACGAGTTCGTATAACGTGCAAGCCCCATCTGCACGCCGCTTTTCGCTATGATGCAGACTTTCGTGAGCACGCGTTCGACAGCAAACGAGAACATTCCCATAATCGCAATAAGCGATGCAATTAAACGAGCAGTACGTACAGGGGTCAAACTTTTCATCCGTTTTTCCTTTGAATCAACTATTGTTTGAAGGGCAACATCGGTTTATAGCTAGAAATAATATAATAATCCCTAAAGATTTCAAAAAAAAGAACTCCATTTTTACTTTATTTTTCAGCCAAGATGTTATTCACAGACGTTATTTCTCCCTTTTTTGGCTAAAATTCATTTTTTTGAAAAAAAAAGTTTGTTTTTCTTACTTTATTTTTTGTAGATTTAATAAAGACAAAATGCTTGAACATTCACAAGCATAAATGGAGGATTTTTAATATGATGAACAATATCAAGAAAATGTTTGCAGCGACACTCGCTCTAGCAGCATCCATTTATGCTGCCGAACGTGTTTACTTGGCTCCGTTCAACATGGTTGGCTTAAACCAGAACTTTGCTCTTCCGGCTGAAAAACTCATGAACGCCTATATAGAAGACGACAACCGCTTTGTTCTCGTCAACTATTCCGAAGAGGATTCCGTCAAAGCCGGCGACCGCGATGCAGCAAACAAAAAAGCTATCGAAAAGAAGTGTTCCAAGTACATCATGGCGGAATTCACGCGTCTTGGCGAAAACGTCATCACTTCTTTCAAGCTTTACGACGTCAATAACGAATCTCCTGTCTGGAACGATCGTCTCAAAGCCAAGAATCCCGACGACTTCGACCCAATTATCCAGCGTGTAGCCCGCAACATGGGCACAAAGAACAAGGCCGTCGATGATGACGACATTCTCAGCGTCACAGCGCAAGAAACGAAAAAACTCAGAAAGAAAAGCATTTCCTCTTATCTCGGCGCCCAGATTTCTGGCGTAGCCTCCCTCAACCCCGATGTTCAGTTCGACGGCGGATTTGGCTTGTTCCTGTTCTACGATGCCAAGAATTTCTTGTTCCGCCTCGACTGGTCCATCAATAACCTCGATGCAAAGAGCACGTCTAGGCCGAGACTTTCTGGCCTCTCCCTTTCGGGATACTATCCGTTCGGAACCAAGAATATCACTCCATTCCTCGGAGCAGGTCTTGCTTACAGCAGAAGAACCTTGGATATCGACGTAGATGGTTATAGCAGCGATGAATTCGATTTGACTTCAAGCGGTGTTTCTTTTGAACTTGGCGGAGGTGTTATCTTCAATCGAGCAAGTCGCGTCATGTTTATTGCAGATGCCAAGTACTTTATAGACTGCTTCAAAAGCCCCTATTTAAAGTCTATCACAGAAAAGAAAACAGAAACTAGCGATAGTTATTACAGGCCCAAAAAAGAATTTGATATCAAGACAAAGAACAACTACCTAACAGGATTCAAATTTAGCTTAGGTCTCGCATTCGGTGTATAAAACGCAGTGGGATTAATATGAGTAAAAAGGAAACCCCCTTAAAAAAATTGCAAATTCCAGTTCTGCTGTGCGCAGCTGCAGCATTGCTGAGTTCATGCGGTGGCACGTACTACGAGAAAACTCAAGACGAATATTCCAAGAACCGCCCCTTCAACTGTAGCGGTTTACACGTCAAGCAAGGCTCGTGGCATTACGTTGACAGTTTCGGACAAGTCGTCGATACTAGAGGCCGCTGCTATAAAGGAATGAAGCATGGTGCATTTGATTTTTACGTCAACGGGTACAAAGTCGCCACAACAAAATATGAGCGAGATACAGAAATATATACCAGTTGCTATGTAAAAGGAAAGCAAACCATTAATTTGGAAACCTGCATGAGAGAAAGTGCCGCCACCATGAGCAGCAACCCCAATGTAGGGAATCCTGGAAATGCAGCTTATCCAGTTCCTATCATGAGAACAGAACCCGTGAAAAAAAGCGTTTGGGACTAAACGGATTTGTTTCACAGATAAGTTCCGCAGAGTAACTAAAAATTTTTATCTTTAGCCGAGAAATCATTGCCGATTTCACGGCTTTTTTAATTGAGGTTTTATAATGGCTAAGAAGAAAGATACGCAGACTAACATGTGGACGGGCCGCTTTGCTAGTGGCATGGCTCAGAGCATGGTCGATTTAAGTTTCAGTTTGCAGTTTGATGCTGAACTCATCGAAGAAGACATCGAAGGGAGCATCGGACATGGCAAGGGGCTTGTGGAATCGGGCGTTCTTTCGAAAGCCGACTACAAGAAGATTTGCGATGGATTGAAGAGCATCCTCGACGACTATCACGCAGGCAAGAACCTTTGGTGCGATAGCGATGAAGACATCCACATGGCCGTGGAACGCGTGCTCACAGAACGCATCGGCGCACTCGGCAAGAAGATCCACACGGGCCGTAGCCGCAATGACCAAGTCTGCACGGACTTCAAGCTCTACATGCGCCACCGTGCCGCAGAAATTCGCACCCTCGAAGTGGAACTTATGGAAACGGTCTTGGACCTTGCCAAGAAGTACTTTGGCAAGATGATGCCGGGTTACACACACTTGCAGCAGGCCCAACCGATTTACTTTAGCCATTACCTCATGAGCATGTTTTTTGCCGTGAGCCGTGACGTGAAGCGTCTCGACAACTTCTTGGAATTGCATAGCCAGCTCCCGCTTGGCAGTGGCGCCATGGCAGGTTCAGCTTTCCCCTACCACCGTGCACTCGTTGCGGAAGCCCTTGGATTCAAGGATGTAAGCCCGAACAGCATTGATGCCGTGAGCCATCGCGACATGATGCTCGAATTCGAAGCGGACCTTGCGATTATCGCGAATACAATGAGCCGCTACGCCGAAGACTTTGTGAACTGGAGTTCTTGCGAATTTGGATTCCTCACTTTGCATGACGCATTCTCCAGCGGTTCTTCGATGATGCCGCAGAAGAAGAATCCGGACTCCATGGAACTCATCCGCGGAAAGTCCGGCCGCATGCTCGGCAACTTCACTTCGCTTTATACGCTCGTGAAGGGCGCTCCGCTCAGCTACAGTCGCGACTTGCAAGAAGACAAGGAACCGGTCTTTGACAGCGTCCACAACGTGAAGGTGATTCTCCGCGTGATGAAGGAAGCTTTGAAAACGGCTCGTTTCAACTTCGAGACGATGCACGCCAAGATGCTCCCGGCACTCCTTGCGACAGACCTCGCCGACTTGCTCGTAGAAGCTGGCGTTCCGTTCCGCGACGCCCACCACGTCGTGGGAAGCCTCGTCGGCGATGCAGCACGTGAGGGCAAGCAGTTCACGGAACTTTCTGACGAGGCTTGGGCCGCCGCAGGCGTCCCAGACGTCGCCAAAATGAAGAAGACGCTGACGTTCGAATACAGCATAAGCAAGCGCAACATCGAAGGCGGTACGGGCCCGAAGTCCGTAAAGCAGCAGTTTGTGAAAGCCGCCGCGATTCTCAAGAAGCTTAAGAAGTAACTGAATCCGAAAAAGCCGACCCCGGAATGAATCCGGGGTGACATACGCAAAAGAGAGTGTCATCCCGGCCTCCGTGCCGGGATCTGTTGTTTTAAAAGCCGCCCCCTATAACCTAATTTTCTTTCACGCAGCGGACAGAGAATTCATTTGACGCAGTGCGAGCTTCGATTTTAGGCGCCCAGTCATAATAATTTATCCACACCGCAAAGGCGTCGCCGTTCGATTTTAGGCTATCCGTCCAAAAGTAGGCGCTAGTATTCAAATCAAAGTAATCACCACTTTCGCGCCCGCCAGCAGGTTTAGCGTCAAAGCCCCAAAAATCAAGTCCCTTCGGAGCATTGCTTGTCCAACCCGTTCTAGAGCGCAATGCAGTATTCGACTTTGCAAACTGAAGCAATTTCATAAAATCATCATACGAGGGCAACTGCCAACCATCTGGACAAGCTTTCCCCGCAAGCTCGTTTGTATAAAGTCGTCCATATTCATTGCAATTTTTCGAATTGTCTTTATAGCAGTGGCTTCCCTGAATTTCGTAATTCAAGTTGTCCGCCATCCACGTCAATCCATCAATATCTACAGTCCTATACGTTGTACCTTCATATTTCAAAGAACCGTAATCATGCGGAATTTTATCAAGATACGAAGAATCCAACGAACCCGTAATCTTTATGTCTTCAGGATGTGCAACGCAACGGACAGCCATGCCGTGATCCTTATAATAATTACCTTCTTCCAATACATCAACTTCTTTACGGAGCTGATAACCGTAAGCAGTCCCTTTATCTTTTTCTTCGGCAGTCCAGAAAAGTGCAATTCGACCTGTACTCAGGAACGTTTTACCGTCATTGTTGCGGCGTCCAGAAGCCTTTGCATTAAATCCAAAGCGATTCGTCGGCGTTCTGGCGGCGTCCGACTTGTCCCACGTTTCTGTAGATTTAAGACTCGTGCCGGTACCTTCCCCACCGTTATTCATAGTCACAAAAATCGTCAAATTCGCGATATCGCTTTTAGTCGGGAGTCTCCATCCGGTGGGGCAAATTCCTTGTACAGAAGAATTTTTATTTCCAAAAGCGTTAGAATTAAACTTTTTATCGGCATCCATTGCCGCAGACCAAGAATACAAGCGTCCAAATTTAGAACAAGTTCTATCATCTTCGTGACACCAAGAATTTCCTCTAAGATTTGCCATGCTTACAGAATCTGCATAACGGAGATTGTCGGTCATCCAGTAGAGTCCATTAATCTTTGCAACGCCATACGATTTACCATCACGGTAATCTAACAACATGCCATCTCTGATTTCTGCATTTTTTTCTTTGTGATGCAAGTTAATTTCATCGGCTGTACCACAGGCTACAAATAAAAATGAAGCTACGGTAAATAAAAAGCATTTCTTTAAACAAAGGCTACCGTTCATGACAAGTCCTTTTTATGATATTGTTAGGAATAATGTACAATTATTTTTTTTCTTGGGGTACTAGCCTATCAACAATTCTGAACAAATCGTTGTAAATTTCCAGAAAATCTTCGATCCAAATCGGGTCGTGTTCGCCTACGATGTGGAACGTCTCTTCGAGTGTATGGAGAGAATTGTAAAGCCCAACAGCCGAACCCGTCGGTTGCACAAAATGTCCATTATAAGCAGATGACGCCACAACGCGTGCGCGGTAGCTACGACGCAAACGAGCGATCAAAGCACTACGCAAAGCCAAGAGTTCGTCATGGGCGACAAGGTACTCGCCTTTTTTTATCCAGCCATCGACAATATTCAAACGGCGGTTGATGGAATCGCGTTCGGTCGAAGGTACGAGCATTTTCTTAGCTTCTAGCGTTGTCCGTATCCGTTCAACAATCTTGTTTAAAATTTCTGCATTCCAAAAAATCATCGGCGGTCGCACATCGCCCTTGTTTTTTTCCAAAGCCGGTTTATGAGCTTTTATCCAACGTTCCAGCTTTTGCACAACCAAGCACGCTTCAGGGAAGCGCTCCACAGCCACATACTCCTGGGCACGCGTATAAAGCGTATCCGCATAAACCATCCGCCAGTGCGAAAGCCTACCAGACTTGCGGATAGCGTCGATACTCTGCTTGATATCAGAAAGCTTTTTGGTGAGCACGGATTCCATTAGCGAATCACCTCGACTTTGGCAGATTGCTTTTCACCATTGTTCGACTGGAGCGGCGTTACGCCGATTTCCACGCGACGATTCAAGCGACGGTGTTCTTCGCTATCGTTGGGGTACTTGGGGCGGTGTTCGCCAAAACCTGCGGCAAAGAGCCTGTCAGGCGGGAACCCTTGCTTCACAAGCGTCCTTACAACATTCACGGCACGTTCTGCAGACAGGTTCCAGTTCGTGTAAGTTTTGGATTTCACCGGCGTATCATCCGTGAAACCGCTCACCATAATGACATCGGTGGAATCAAGCGATTCCAAAAGTCCCTTGCTGATACCGCGAATCACGCCCTCGCCTTCTGGCGTGAGATTCGCACCGTTAATCGGGAACAAGAAGCTTGCCTGGATTTGAATTTTACCGTCTTCGAGTGCGATAAGCCCCGCCTCGATGGAGGTCTGCAAGCTCTTGGACAAGAGCGCGTTGCGTTCGGCGGCGATTTTACGCATCTGTTCCTGACACGTCAAAACTTCTTCTTCGGTACGCGTCAAGTCTTCGGCCTTTTGCTCCTTGAGAGTCGCCATCGCCACAAACGCAAGGATAAACAACGAAACGAGAGCCACGCCCAAGTCCGTATAGGCCATCCAAGGATTGCTGTTTTCGTCTCTATTGCGACGCATGATTAACCTTCAGCTTTGGGTTGAGCGTGGATGGCGGAACGTTGAGTCTGTTCAAGCACTTCGAGCAAAATCTCTTGCGTCTTGACCGCATTTTCCATAAGCACTTCGCTGGCACGTTCGTGGAACGCTTCGAGAGACTGGTTCAAGTGTTCGACAAAGTTATCTTCTTCTTCGTGCTCCGCCGTGTCACCCGAGAGTTTTTCGAGAATCGTTTCGAGACCGCTGCGCAGCATTTCGAGGTTCGCGCTGAGTTCGGACTGGTTCACGCGCATAAGTTCTGCGGTTTCCACGATATTTCCGCCAAGTGCGTCGGTCGCTTCTTTCTCCTTGACAACGCGGTTGTCGATGCTTTCGGTAAGAGCCTTTTGAGCTTCCAAGAGAACGCTCGACGTTTCGGAAAGCTTCTGGAATGCTCCAAGAATATCGGAAGAAAGCGCTCCAAGTTTTTCGGAGACGTTCTGGGAGAGTTCCGCAGAACCCGCCTGAGCCTTTTCGGCCACCTGCAAGGCGACGTTTTTGAGCATTTCGAGACCTTCGCGCTGGGAATCCACGTTAGCGGTCGTCTTGTCTTCGAGGCGCTGCATAAAGTCTGCCCACTGTTCGCCCGACTGCTTGACCTGTTCGGCAACAGAGTCTCCAATGCTCTTGGACGCCTCGTCCATCGCATCCTTAGTAAGGTATGCCACATCCATCGTGCCTTTCGCCACATCCTGGAGCCCAGCCTTGACATCAGAAGCAACGCCATCAAGGCCCGCCTTGACATCGGAGGCAACCTTAGAAAGAGATGTTTCCACATTGCTAGAAACACCTTCAAGCGAGACCTTCACTCCAGACGAAAGTCCATCGAGGCCCGCATTCAACGATGTAGAAATGCCGTTCAGTTTTTCGTCCAATTTTTCCGGAATCGCTTCGACAGATTTAGAAAGTGCTACGATATTTTCATTGATTGGATTGAAAGCGTTCGTCACAGAAGCACCGACAAGTTCACCGAACTTTTGGGTGGATTCGTTCATGTTCGCAACAGCTCCCGCAAGAGATTCATTGACCGTCTTGATAGAAGAGGTCATTTCTGTAGAAACTTTCTGGACGGATTCAACAACATCCTGATTCAACTTTGAAGTCATGGAAGAGAGCTCCTCCCCCACCATCGACACAACGCCAGCCAGACCTTCTTTCACCGAAGATGCTATAACAGACAAATTCTTTTCGACCGATTCAAAGAGGCGTTCGAGTTCACTTTTGTCTTCTTCAATCACGCCTTTTTCGCTTGTAGCTCCTTGCATGTCAAGCGTAAAGGCATCGAGGTGTGCCATAAAGTCATCGCGGCGGGCACTCAAGACCGTGCGGCTCGCATTCAAAATCAAAGCAGCGAACAAACCGCAAAGGCTTGTACCGAAAATGCCCTTCATGTTCTGGAAAAGCACCTGGATCGTATCGAGCGTTCCCTGCGTCGTAGAATTGTCAATAGCGCCGCCAGCTGTTGCCACAGACTGCATAAGGCCAAAGAACGTACCCATCAAGCCGAGGAGAATGACCGTCGAACCAACACTACGGTTGAGCGGAATCGTAGAACCCGACGAGAGCACTTCGAATGCAATCGGCGAATCAAGGCGAATGTCTTTTTGCAACAAACGCTTGGCAAGCTCAATTCTCTTCGCGACAACACCCGAGTCCAAGTCAGGATAAACGTTCTCTTTTTCGCAAGCGTCAATGATTTCATCTTCGGCGATAATCTGCTTCATCTTGCGGATTGCAGAAAGCTGTTCGACTAGATAAACGGCCATAATGGCTATCATGATAATCCAACCGAATGCAGGTGCGCCAAAGTAAAGTGCACCAGCGATAAGGGTTGCAAAACCCACCACCGTTAAAAGAAGAATCGTATTGAATGCATTTTTCATTTTTTACCTACACATTCTGCGCTTGATAAGGAGCGACTGTTTCAAACAAGTTTAACTGACCGCGAGAGAACCCGCGAAGGAAAAGGGACCACTTACTTTGATACCATTCGATAATCTGCGTCGTAAGGCCTTGTGCGTAATCGCAAAAGTCATCCGTAAAAGCGAGGAAGCAGTTTTCGTACGCGTAATGCGGATTCCAATAACGCCCGACGTTCCTTGCACAAGACATCGCAGACGAGTAATAGCGCACCGGTCCCTTGGACGAGAATGCCGCCGCAAATCTTTTTTTTGCAAGAGTGTTCAAAGATGTTCTAAGCGAGACGACCATCGCGTTTTCTTTTTCACGGAGCGAAGCTTCCAAGCACGGCAAGAGCTTGGAAACCGGATCGACGGCGCTTTCAGAGAGCCAGTACTTACAAAGTTTCTCTTGCAATTGCATCACGCGGCCATGCATACGCACGAACAAAGGCTCGGCATCGCTTACCAACAAGTGAATCGTCGCCGAATAGAAGTTGTTGATGTCCTGCTTGTTGTTCTTGACAGTCAAAGCCCAACCTTTTTCTTCGTCATGAACAAGGAAATTGCCGCCTTCGAGCAAAAGCCGGAGCACTTCGTCGGTCGAAAAACGCTGGATCCACTTGGCGCGGAACTCGCTGTAAAGTTTTTCGCAATCCTTAAAAATTTGCGGGAATCCTGATTCGCAAAGCTTCCATGCGGAATCACTGAACGAAATCAATTCCGAACCGCCGACGTTAGCCGCAGGGTTGTTAAGCAAGGCATCGAGATGTTCAAAAAGGGCTATTGACCACGTGACCATCATGGACTGCGAAAGCGTCGCGACAACAGCCGAACGATTCGGACGAACGGCCAAGCGTACACTTGCACCGGTCATCTTGCGTATGGCTCTACGGAATGCTTCTTCCACGAATACCCCTTAGAAAAACGACTCGATGTAATGCCAGACATTACGGCGAACGCGTTTCTTGCTTGCCTTTAAAGACGAAGCTTCACTGCGGATGTCCGATTCTAGATTGTTGCGGATCAAATCAGTATCGCCATCCACCTTGCCTTCGGTTTCTAGATAAAGTCCATAAACGTTTTCAGAAACATTTGAACCGTTCGAAACGACACGACCCGCCCTGACCGAAATAGCATAGCGATTGCGAGTCAAAGAACAATGGATTAACTTTACATCACGACTTTCGTCTATCCAAAGACCGTAATAATTATTAGTAAAGCGCACATTTTCAAAAGAACCTTGAGAACGGAACACCGTGTTACGGAAAGCGTTTTCCACGACAAGGTTCTTGATATCAAAAGGCAGCGAACTCGACATGATATGGAATCCATTCCAATTGACTGAAGAGTCTGCTCCACAAAAAACAACCGGCTTTTCGCTTGACCCGATAATTTTTATCGGACCATGAAGTATAAGCTTCGCAAACTCTCCCATTTGGACGGTCACGCCCGGCTCAACAACAAACGAATCCGTTGCGGCGACAACCACGCCCTGTTCGAGCACATAAGGACTATCCTTTTCTTGCAAAAAAACTTTGCCGTTTACCGCAGCCGGGAAAGGCATGCCCGAAGCAAAACTAGATGTCGCAACAAAAACAACGGATGTGATAGCCAAAAAAGAGGACCGAACTAAATGTTTCATACAAATCATTGCAGGTTCCTCAACGTAATCTTCTGGTTCACGTTCATATTAGGAAGCGTCTCGGCTGCAATGAGATCCCACACGTCAAAAACAGCCACGATATTCATTTCCGCCGATGAAATCACTCCGTGCGTCACGTCAAAAAGTACGAACCCATCGCCAATCACGTAATCGTTGCTTTTCAAGCGCAAATTGGACGTGGTGTCCGGAAGTTCCAAATATTTCATACCCATGTGGATTTTTGCCATGCGAACGCCATCTTGCAGATACACGTCCTGCAACGTGAACGTCTTATAGACCGTGGTCGAGCTATTGCCCTTGCCCACAATCGGCATCTGGCGTTCCCAGGATTCGCCAATTTTTACAGGTTTCTCGGGCAAAAGGGGTTGCGCCTTGAGGAAAAGCGGAACCAGATTCAGTTCATCTTCGGAGAGAACATCCTCGGCGTTTTCTATCGTCGGATTAGAAATGATTCCATCACGGTCTAGCTTGAACTGGAAGTTTTGAATGGAGAGGTATTTTTCGATATTGCGGAACTCGTCAACGGAACGCTTGTCGCTATTGTAATTGACGGAATCAATTTTCATTTCGAAGCGGCCCGAGCCATCGTCGTATGGCATAAGGAGGCTCATGGTGCTGCGGACGCTCACGTGTGTATGCATGGATTCGGGAACGGTATTGGAATCGCCCGGCAAGCTCACATTCAGCGTCGATTCAAGAACGTACGACTGAGGAGGAGCGGTCTGAGTGTTGAATGCAAGATGAATTTCGTTCCGTTCACAGGAACATAAGCTGAACAGCGCAACAGAAAGTGCGGAAATAGCATAAAACTTCATAAAATTCATGCATAGAATATAGAATATAGACGAGAGACTAGAGACGAGAGACTAGAGAAATGTAAGGCGAAATAAGTGGTTAGTGGTTAGTGGTTAGTAAACAGTAGGCAGTAGGAAGAAAGCAAGCCCCGGCACACTTCGACGTAGCTCAGTGCATCGCTTAGGCCGGGGTGACAATGTAATAGAAACCATATCTGCGTGAAGCGATGCGTGCTCATAGCTCAGAGGAAGCCGCAGGCGACCGAACTCATTGCCCATACCCCATAGCCCAGAGGAGCTTTAGCTCCGTGCCCATAACCTACTACCGATCGCCTTTGTTGCCGGAGTCGCCTTTTTCTAATCGCATCTGCTGGAAGAAACCTTTGAGGAGGCCGAGGCATTCGTCTGCGAGAACGCCGCCCGTGATTTCTACCGCGCGCTTGAGAGCGTTACCAGAGATGACATCAATTGTCGTGCCGCAACCGCCAAAACGCGTATCCGGAGAACCATAGACGACACGCGAAACGCGACTGTTCAGGATGGCTCCCGCACACATCGGGCACGGTTCGAGCGTAACATACAAAGTACATCCGTCCAATCGCCAGTTGTCAAGCGTGCTTGCAGCGGTGCCAATCGCAATGATTTCGGCATGGGCAGTCGCATCCTTGAGCTGTTCAACTTGGTTGTAGCCCTTCCCTACCACGACTCCGTCTTTCACGATAACGCAACCGATAGGAATTTCCTTAAAGTCAAAAGCGATTTGAGCTTGGCGGAGCGCCATACGCATGAAACTAACGTCGTCGGGATTGTCAGACGAGAGACGTGGTTCGACAGGCTCACCAACCTTGGCGAGAGACGAGAGATTTGCGCTGCTGTCAATTACGTTATTCATACTACAACCTATTTTTACAACGAGTCAATCCATTCGCTAACACCATTACCGGAATTACGATGTTTTTTTACAAATTCAAAATATTTTTCTTTATCTGAATTGCATTTTCCTTCGCGTTTTTCTTTGGTTATTTTCATAGCCACATCAAATGGATCCTCACCTACAATATCATACATATCCGTTGCTTCTACCATTTTTGAAGCTTCGTTATATGCGTCTTCTTTTCCAGAGGTATCCTTCCCTTCGCGCTTTTCCTTACCAACTTTCATCGCGATATCGAAAAGGTCATCAGAAATTCTTTGCGCTCTTTCAGGGTCAGGATTTTTAAGACGACCCCACATAACGAGAGCCATAATAACTATAAGAAATAAAACGTATAGTATATAAAACAAAGTCTCCATAATTTACCCAAAAGGCTCACCTCATAGTTCAAAGGCTTACCTGCAAGCCGACCCCCTCCCTCTTTCGTCTCTCGTCTGTAGCTGCGAAGCAGCGTTCTCTCGTCTATTTCAACCCTCTCCCGTATGCACAATACGAATCTTCTTGCATGTAGTCGCCGTCGTGGGAGTAGGCTGCACGGGCTCGGCAACCGCCGCAGCGGTCGTTGAACTTGCACTTGGAGCAAGCTCCTTTGTAAGCCTTTGTACGCAACTGCTTGAAGATTTCGGCATTCGCCCAGATTTCGTCAAACGGCGTATCGTGAACATCGCCCGCTTCTTCCATCATGTAAGCGCAGGGGCGCACCTTGCCTATCGGGCTTACGATGCAGTAGTCGAGACCTGCGAGGCAACCACGGCTGTAGCGCGTCTTGATGTCCAGCTGGTCTGCAATGCGGAGGAACTGCGGAGCGCAAGTCGGCTTCACCGGGATTCCGAGCGTGCGACTCTTTTCCATAATCTTGCGGAGGAGCCCTTCGTATTCGGCAACACGGAGCGCATGACCTTCAATTTCCTTGCCACGGCCCACCGGAATGAGGAAGAAAATCTGGTGGTTCACAGCACCGATTTTCTTTGTCCAGTCCATGATATCGAAAATTTCGTTCTGGTTCCAGTCCATAATCGTCGTGTGAATCT
>JAEEGJ010006375.1_pt1 | contig 35448 bp, 27 predicted proteins | sample 8958761 | NCBI WGS metagenome assembly JAEEGJ01 (sample SAMN16246546, study PRJNA631951) | gut metagenome | biome: gut microbiome; feature: rumen; material: RS-attached | host: Bos | place: Iran: Karaj | collected 2018-10
GTGCCAGGAGAAAAAACATATCTCGAAATCGGTTGACACGTGGTTGACACGGGAGGGGGTGTTTGGGGTATGAAAAAACCCTAACTGCTTGATTATCAGTTAGGGTTTTGGAAATTGGTGGTAGTCTCTCCGGGATTTGAACCCGAGTTACCAGGATGAAAACCTGACGTCCTGACCAGACTAGACGAAGAGACCACTTCGTGTCATTTTTGACGCTGCAAAATTAGATAAAAAACCAATAACTCCGACATTTTTAGAGAAAAAATCTCCAAAAATTTGTAATCTGTTGATTTTTAATTATATAATTGCAAGAATTATTCGAACAAAAACGAAAGCTGGAACATTTTGTTGCGCAATTGGTCGATGGGTTTGGTGTAGAGGAAGGCGTCTCCCTTCACGATATCGAGTACACCATAGCTCATTTTGAGTTCAACACCCATACGGAACCATTGGTTGTAGATATCGAAGCCCACTCCGATTTCTGCGGCGAAGTCAAAGCGTTTGGTGACGAGGTTATTGATGAACTCTTCGCCATTGGCATTGGTCTCTTTGTTGTGCTTTTGGGAGGCCAAGTCCAGTTTTGGATTGATGCCGCCCAAGAGATAGGCGCCGATGTTGTTGTAACGCTTGGAACGGTACTTGATATTTAACGGAAATTCGACAAAAGTGGTAAAGATGGGCTTGGTGATGTATCTCATGGCGGTGGTTCCTGTATTGTCTTCCACGAGAATGTCGTAATTGAGTCGTCGTTCGCTAAAACTCAGCGAGGGGATAAAACGTAAGTCGAAATAACGACCGAGCCTCTTGCTACCAATGATGCCGACGGTAAATCCCGGAGTTTGTTGGGTTTCAATGTTATACACATAAAGGTTTTGCGCGGTCGCTGGGTCGTATTGCCCGTTTGCGTTAGGCCATTCGGAAGGCGATATGGGGTTGTTTTGATAGCCGTTCACGGTCTTGATGGTGTACATCATTTGGTTGTAAGCCAACAAGAAGCCGAAATGGTAAGGCTCGTTTTCATAGTTGGCCAAGTAGCGCACGGTGCGCCTTTGGGCTTGTGCTGGGACAACGATGATGCTGAGCGTCAAGGCGATGGCAAGTATTCTTAGTGCTTTTTTCAAGGTAATTCAATGTTTGATACGGTGAATAACGCAAAAGCTTTGCTTTTATTGCAGAAAATTTCAGATAATCATTCCGGTCTTCTAAATCGTTCGCCCGTCTGTTCAATTACGGCTTTTTTCCAGGAGTCGGGATAACCGGGTTGTTGGGGCTTGAGAGGATAGCCGTGGGGGTTGCGGAGGAACTCGCCGTTTTCATCGACTTGCTTCACATTGCTGTCCAAATACTTTACTAACAGGTAGTTGCTCAATTCCTTCCAACGCGACACGGTCTGGTGTCCGGCTTGGTTGGAGAAATAGGTGAGGTAATTGACGGCTTGTTGTGGGTCTTGCTCATATAGGTTTTGGGCGAGTTTGTCAGCTTCTTTCACCTGCTCCTGATAGCCGTTTTCCAGTTCGTTTTGTACCTTTTGAATATCACCGATGACTCTATTGTAATAAAGGTATTTGAAATGCGCCAAGCGGTTGAAGACCCAAAAGGCGGCGTTGTCACTGTAGGTCAGCATGTCGCCGTTGCCTACGCGGTATTCGATCGGCACCTCGCTAATGGAGCAATAGAAAGGTGTGTAAACCGTTGAGTTCGTGTCGTCTACTCCAAACCAGATGATGCCACCGATGGGGTTGGGCAGCCAACTGCGGCTTTGCGCGATGAAAGAGAAACCGGTCTGTACGACTTCGATGCTGCGCTCGTTGAGGTAGGGCTTGCCCTCATATTGCCAATAGAGCGGGTTGAAGCGGAAGGGTGAACCGAAGGGACCTGCGCCTACATCTTGGGTTTTGTCCATTTCGGTGCCTTGGAAGTGGTCGCGTTGGAAACTCATCATGTCGCTGAGGCTGATTTTGCGGTTCGGCTTGATGTACAAGGGCATACGGTGAGTGAGGTCTTTGCCCAAAACATAGTCCCAATACTCGTCCATGCCGTCGCAGACCTTGTTGAACATGGTCCACACGCGGAAGTCGCAAACACGGGCCGCGCTGAAGTCAACGGGGGCGTATGCCGCGCTGAAGTCGAAGTCGGCATCCTTGCCGCTGAAATAGCCCTTGCGACGCGCGAAATCGATGATATCGTGCTTGTAAATCACCTCAACTTGCTCATTGTAAAGTTTTTTCCAGTCTTTGTCGGTGATGGAGGTCTTGCCGTTGCGCAAGGGGAAGGTGGTGATTCTCGCGGCATTGGCGTGACCGCTCACATAGCCGTCAGGGATGCGGATGGCGACCCACACTGCACCACGGTCGGCGTTGATGGTGTCGCCCGTCTTAGTCACTTGTGGTGTGTAGCCCTTGGGCATGATTTCCATATACCATACCTCGTTGGCGTCGCTGATGCTAAAAGACTCGCCATCAGAGCCGTAGCCGTATTCCTCTACCAAATCGGCCATCACTTTGATGGCTTCACGGGCGGAGGTGCTGCGTTCCAAAGCAATGAACATGAGGCTGCCGTAGTCAACGATCCCTGTAGGATCCATCAGTTCTTCGCGGCCTCCGAAAGTGGTTTCGCCGAGGGCCACTTGAAACTCGTTGATGTAGCCCACAACTTGGTAAGTGTGAGGCGGTTGCGGAACGCTACCCCGCGGCGCGTTGGTGCCACGGTCGTAGCACACACGCATACTGCCCGCAGGCCAGTCGGCGGCAGGGGTGAAGTAGAGTTCGCCGTAGCGGATGTGCGAGTCGGCGCAATAGCTGATGAAATTGGAACCGTCCGTAGTAGCGCCTTTGGTAATCAGGAAGTTAGTGCAGGCCTGCGCGTTGCCGAACGCGGCAAGCAGTACGATGAGAATCAGATGTTTGATGGTTTTCATAAGGATGAAATCTTTTGGGGCAAAAATAGGATTTTTTTGCCTATCTTTGCACAAAATTATGAAAATGAAAAACGGAACCATCCCACTGGCGGAACGCCTGCGCCCGACGACGCTTGACGACTACATCGGGCAGAAGCACATCATCGGCGAGAACGCCGTGCTGCGCCGTGCCATCGAAAGCGGTCGTGTGCCGTCCATGATTTTCTGGGGGCCGCCCGGCGTGGGCAAGACCACCTTGGCTTTCATTATATCCAAGCAAGTGAAACGGCAGTTTTTCCAATTGAGTGCCGTTAGCAGCGGTGTGAAGGAAGTACGTGAAGTCATCGACCGCGCGCGGATGGCCCCCGAGGCACCTATTTTATTTATAGACGAAATCCACCGTTTCAGTAAGTCGCAGCAGGACTCGCTGCTGGGTGCCGTGGAGCGCGGTTTGGTCACCTTGATTGGCGCGACGACTGAGAATCCGAGTTTTGAGGTCATTTCGCCTTTGCTGTCACGTTGTCAGGTGTATGTGCTCAAGTCGTTGGAAAAAGAAGATTTGGAGATTCTTTTGGCGAAGGCTGTGAAGGCTTTGGAATACGATTTCGGCAAGAAAAGGACCGGCAAGGAACCAAAAGCCTTGATGCAAATCAGTGGTGGCGATGGGCGCAAACTATTGAACGCCATTGAGTTGGTCGTTACTTCTTTGAACGATCTGGATGAGACTGCTGAAGAATTGGTGATTACCAACCAATTCACCACCGACTGCATTCAAAGCAACCTTGTGAAATACGACAAGCAAGGCGAGATGCACTATGATATCATTTCGGCCTTCATCAAATCGATGCGTGGCAGCGATCCCAATGCGGCACTCTATTACCTCGCCCGCATGATTGAGGCAGGGGAGGACCCGCTTTTCATTGCCCGCCGAATGCTGATTCTCTCGTCGGAGGACATCGGCAACGCCAATCCGAATGCGCTTTTGCTTGCCAATGCGTGCTTTGATGCGGTGAACAAAATCGGTTGGCCCGAGAGCCGCATTATTTTGGCGCAAACGGTTACCTATTTGGCTTCGTCACCCAAGAGCAACGCAGCTGTGGCTGCCATCGATGCTGCACAAGCCTTAGTGCGGGAAACGGGCGATTTGTCCGTTCCTTTGCATCTCCGCAATGCCCCGACAAAACTGATGAAAGACCTCGGTTATGCTGATGGTTACAAATACGCTCATTCCTACTCGGGCAACTTTGTGGAGCAGGAATTTCTGCCAAGCGAGATTTCTGGCACGGTTTTGTATGTACCTCAAGACAACCCTCGTGAGCGCGAACTGCGCAAAAATTTGCGGGAGAAATGGAAAGAGAAATATGGTTATTAACTCTTGGACGGACAAGCAGCCATAGATCCCATACCCTGCACAAGCCAACGCAGGGATGACATGGCTGTCCGCATTAGTCCCGTAGGGACGTCAGACCAATAAAAAGTGACAAAATGAGCGAAGAAAACAAAGAAAAAAGCGTCACCCTGTGGAACAAAGTGCTCTCCACAAGTCTCAGTCTGCCCTTCGTGAAGGTCGACCGGCAGGAGTTCCTGACTAAGGAACTGTCGAAGTTCTGTACCCCGATGGAGGTCATGACAGCTTTGGACGACACGCCGCTTAAAGTGCTGACCAAGAAGGAAATCGACAAGTTGGCCAACTCGTGCATCAGCTATCATCTGACGATGGTGTGCGGTACTTCGGCGTTGATGGGCTTGCCGGGTGGCTGGTGGATGGCAGGCACCATCCCGACGGACATCACCCAGTTCTATGGCCACATCTTATCGTTGATGCAGAAGCTGATTTACCTTTACGGCTGGCCAGCCCTGACCAACGTCAATAACCAATTGGATGACGAATCGCTCAACATCATGACGCTTTTTGTGGGTGCGATGATGGGCAACAAATTAGCCGTAGAAGCTTTGACCAAAGTCGTCGGACAAGTCTCGAAAAACGCGGGAGTGAAGATTTCGGAAGGCGTCATGGCGCAATATGCCATCAAGATTGCGCAATGGATTGGCATCAATATGACCAAGGAAAGTTTTGCCAAAGGCGTAGGGAAGGTGCTGCCTTTAGTGGGTGCGCCCATCTCGGCCACCATTACCTATTACACCTTCCGTCCCATGGCGCGTCGCCTGAAGGCTCATTTGGACGACTTGTACGAAATGCGCCAACTACGGATGAGCGCCAAGGATTAATGCTTGAATTCGTTCAAGTAGATGTCGTGCAGCTTGATGTCTGGGGTTTGCAAGATGGCCTTGTAGTTCAGCCCTTTTTCATTCATCAGCCATTCAATGAATTCGTCTCCAAACTGTTTGATATCAGATTGTTGCATTTTGATATAAAGCAAGTTGAGTTTGGCTTTTGCCTCGGTTTCGTTGAGGCCGTCGTTGGCGATGATTTTTTCAACAAGTTTTTCCATAGTGGGTGTCGTTTTAGTTTTGGACTGCAAATATAGGCAAAAAGAAGCTTTTTGTCAAGTTGTTGGTGAAAAAATTGACTTTTTTCATTCAGATGGGAACATTTTGTTGGTTAAATGAGCAGCGAATACAAAAAATGTGTATTTTTGCAGCGGTTTTTAACCGACCTATTCGTTTTTTGTAGAAAAGGTTTCATAATTTTGGTTTTTGGTTCTTGAAAACCCCAGTTTTGGCTGGGGTTTTCTTGTTTTAGGTAGGTCAGTCCAGCACAACCTTCACGGCGGTGCTTCCTGCCTTGACCACATAAAGCCCAGGTTTCAGGCTGATGCGGCAGTTCGTCGTTTGGCTTTCCTTGGCCACGCTGCGACCCAGCAGGTCATAAACAACGACGTCGGTCGGTGTAAGGCTTTCAATGATGAGGCTTGCATCGGAGACATACACCTTCAGCTCGCTGCTGTTCTCTTCAATGTCTGTCATATCGGAGTAATACAAGGTGAACTGGGTGTCGTTCATCGATGAGACCATTTTTGTGTCGAGCCATCGGTAGGTGATGGGGAGCGCTTCGCCCAAGTCGCTCTTGAAATAAGCTGAGTTCAAATCCCAATAGGCCTCGCAGCCCATCATCTCAGCGGCCTTTTTCTCGGTGTCGAAACGGTTGGAATATTCGTCGCGCACAATCCATTCGGATTCGTTGTAGATGCTAGTGGTCTTCGAGACCAATTCACCGTACGAATCGTAATAGAAATCGGTCTTGCCGTCAAACGACATGTCGCCGCCGCCAAACCAACCGCCGGAATAGGAGGTTTGGCTGCTGACGCGGTCACCGTTGTATTCAAATTCGATTTTGCCAATGAGCATCCAGCCGTTGCCGCCCCACATCATCCTCATGTAGCTCAAGAGCTCAGTGCAACGGCCGTTCTCGTAGCACAACGAGTCCTTGGAGCTGACGCGCCATTGCCCATTACGGATGGTGGAGTAGATTTGAGTGGACAGTTGGCCTTCGTCGTTGTAAACGTATTCGTATTTGCCGCTTTCATCCCATTGCGTTCCGCTGGATTGGTAAATCATCAGTTCGGTGATTCTTTGACCGTCGTAAGTGTATGCCCACTTGTTTTGGTTGTGCCAAACGGAGTCGAAACGTGAGGTGACGATGGAATCGGTTAAGCCTGTCGCGCCGTAATAACTGCTTTGATTGTGATAGGGAACCCAATTCTCGGCATCCCATCTGAAGTGCAGTTCTTGGGTGAGGTTTCCGTTCTCGTCATAGCTGAATTCGCTTTTGTCGGAAGGCTGCCATTGGTTGTTTTCCAAAATGGAATAGATTTCGGTGTTCCAAAGGCCTTGGTTGGTGTAGGTGTACTCGCTTTTCCATTGGGTCCAGTCAAAGTTGTCGCTGCCCACGACGCTGTCCAAGCGAGCGGTGAATTGGCGGGTGAAGCGGTGCGCCTTGTTAGGATTGCCGAGACTTTCGGGATGCTCGGCTTCATAGAGGCATTTCTCCAAGGTGTTGCGGAAGAACTTGGGATTGTCTTTGTGTTGTGCCATCATGGGAAGGGCCAAGCACAAGGCTGTTATGATGATGATTGATTTTTTCATGGTGCAAGTTATTTAAGGATGAGTTTTTGAATGCTATTGCCCGTGGAGGTGTCGGCTTTGATGAGGTAGAGTCCGCGTTGCAAGCCCGATAGGTCGAGGTTGCAGATGTCATTGGTAGCGACGGCCTTCAACACTTCCTGGCCGAGCACGTTGTAGAGGACCACGCCATTCAATCCAGGAGCGGTTACGGTGACGGATGCATTGGCGGGATTGGGGAACACGGTCATGCCGTTGTCAGCAACGTCTTCGATGCCGTAGTTGCCGTAGTAGACTTTGTTTGAAGGACTTGACTCCACTTCGCCTTGAACGCCCGTGACATAGTACATGGCACCACTGGTTTTGTTATCCATGGTAACGGTATAGTTCGTTTCGGTCACATCGGAGGCAATCAACTCTCCGTTGCAGTAGATGTTATAAGCATCGGCGGCGTATGCGGGCTGCCATTCCAGCATCAGCTCACCTGCATCGATGTAGTTGGCTTTAAGGTGCATTGGAACCATTGTCCTGTTGATTTCGAGCTCGCGCCATTCGGGATGGTCGAGCACGGTGGCGAAGTCGGATTCGCATTGTGTGCTTTGGTAGACGGCGAAGACCTTGTAGTAATAGACCTTCCCAAATGCGTTGTTGCCTGTTTCTGTGAAAGAGGTGGCCGTCAATGATTTGACTAACTTGTAGTCGTCACCAAGCTCTTTTCTGTAAAACCTATATCCTGAGAGGCCTTCGCCCTCGGCGGCATCCCATAAGAACTTGAACCTGCCATTTTCGAGACGTTCGTAAGTGAGGTTCTTCGGAGCCGGGCATTCAGCTTCGGCCATGGCGCAGACCGTTTCAGTAGCATCGGATTCGCCTTTCTCGGTGAAGATGGTGAGATAATAGCAGTGGCCTTCTTGAGCGGCATCCCTATCAACGAAGGTGGTGCCATCGGAAACCATGGAGTACAAAAGGCCGTCACGATAGATGTTGTAGCCATATCCATGTTGTGCCACATCTGTCCATGAGAGGATGATATCCTGACCGTCGATTTCGGCAACGAGGCCGGTGGGCAGCTCGATGATTTCGCCGATTTCGCCACAGGCATTGTTGGCGATGAAGAAAGTGCCAACGGGCATGCCGTCCGATGGGCCGTCATACTTGAAGATGAGGTTGTCCTCGCTGTCCTTGATGACGAAACTGAGGTTGGTGGTATCGGTAGGAGCTGACCAAACGAACCTGACACGTCCCATGGCCATTTCGACTTCGTAGGAGCTTTCTTCTCCACGGTCGGGGGTGATTTGTGAGAACATAATGCCGGCGGAATTGTACATCGACAGTTTGCCGCCATACCATCCTTCGCCTTGGCTCGTGGTCGTGACCGTCCAAGTGCAGGTGGGGCCAAGGTTGACCTCGTCAAAAAAGACTTTCTTGCCGTTGTTGCCTTTGTAAACAGGGTAGATGGTGTAGTTGACCAGGATGGGTGCGCCAACGGGGTCGATGTAAGTCATGGCCTCGCCAGGAGTGAGGTTCTCGAACACTTTCACGATATTCTCGTCACGCATGATGACGACTTGGCTGAGGGTGTCGATGGGGGTTCCATTACGGGTGAGGGCCGGATTGATCCAATTCAACGTGGCCGTGAAGGCATCGTCGCCATTAGGGACCGCCGTGAAGTTGGTGACGGGTTTGGGCGTGTTGTCGAAGACTTCGGCAGGTACATAGTTGAAGATGGCGTCCGCGCCGCCGTTGTAGTCGATTTCGTCGACCACAAACCAGCCGTTGCTGCTGCCGCCCCAGCCCCAGTTGAAGTGGAAGAGGTCGTTTTCGTCGTAGCCGTCGCAAACGAAGGCATGACCAGCGTCTGAGCTATTGCCTGAGTAATAGACCGGCCAGCCTTGGTCGAAGGAATCTTTCAGCATGGCCTGCCATTCTTCCAACGAATAGCTGTCGCGTTTGCGGAGGCGGGCTTTGTTGGAATAGCCGAAATACATCAGCACGGCGTCGGGCACGTCTTCGGAATAGGCGCCGCTGCCCGAGCCGGAGTACATCATGTCGACGGCGACGCCGCAGTGGTACATGAAATAGGCGACCGCGTCGATTTTTTCTTGAGATGAAGAGTTGGTGATGGTGAGGGGCATGTTGTCCCAGTCGTAGGTTGTCTCGCCGAAGTTGGCCGACAGCGTTTCCCCTTCATAAAAATAGGAGTGGCTTCCTGATCCTTGGGCGGGGTGGTTCCAATACTTCATCACCTGCGACATGGCGGTGGCCACGCATCCAGCGTATGCCTTCCCTCCAGGGCCGCCAGAGGCATGGGGGCAGAAGTAGTTGTAAGGATCGTTTTGGTTCCAGCGGGTTTCGACGAGATAGGTGGCCTTTTTGCCACGATTGCGCGAAGGCAGTTTCCCGCTCTCCTTGAGCATCTCCCATTCCACTGCGACTTCAGCGCTTTGGGCGGTTCTGTGTGCCTGGCTGCGTCCCTCGGCGATGGAGTTGAGGTAATAGGCTGCTTCGGGCGACATGTTTTCGGTCTCAAAGATGCCTTCGTCGGAATACCCCACGATGGGGTGGTAGTTGTCGTCGGCGGAAAGGATGACGAATCCCGTGTCGCCGAAGTTGAAGACATAGAACGAGGTCTCACCTCGTGCCGACATGCCCGTGTAGACCAGCTGCAAGTCGGTGAGTTGGCAGGCTGGGTTGAGATTGGCGTTCACGAAGCCCAAGCCCAGTTCCTTAGCCCTGTCGACCCCAATGGGGTGGGCGTAGACGCCTATGCTACAGAGCAATACGAAAAAGAGGATAAATACTTTCTTCATAGTGTGATTATTTATGGTTGATTATTCTGTTTTTGATGCAAGACTATAGTGTAGCTTTTGTGTTTCAGTTTTGTAAATCAAGTCATTCCATCTGCGTATAGTCGCGTGCGAGGCCGCCTTGTGAGGTTTCCTTGTAGAGCGACGGCAGGTCTTTCCCGGTTTCCTTCATGGTTTCCACTACCTTGTCGAACGACACGCGGTGACGACCGTCTGAGAAAGAAGAGTAGATGTTGGAGTCCAAGGCACGGGCGGCGGCGTAAGCGTTGCGCTCTATGCAAGGAATCTGCACGAGGCCGCAGACAGGGTCGCAGGTCATGCCCAAGTGATGCTCCAAGGCCATCTCGGCAGCGTATTCGATCTGTGCGGGACTGCCTCCAAAGAGTTGGTTGGCGGCAGCGGCGGCCATGGCGCAGGCCACGCCCACCTCGCCTTGACAACCTACTTCGGCCCCCGAGATGGAAGCATTGGTGCGCACGATGTCGCCCACCAAGCCTGCTGTCACTAAGGCACGGATGATGCGCAGGTCGGTGAACTCGTAGTTCTTGGAGAGGTGATACAACACGGCTGGCAGCACGCCGCAGGAACCGCATGTCGGTGCTGTGACGATACGACCGCCCGAGGCGTTTTCTTCCGAAGCGGCCAGGGCGTAGGAATACACCAATCCACGGTTACGTAAGGTGTGGGTATACCCCGAGGCCTTGATGTGGTACATGGCGGCCTTGCGGCTCAAGTTGAGCGGTCCAGGCAACACACCTTCAGCCTCCAATCCACGCTCAACGGCGTCCTTCATCACCTGCCACACCTCCAGCATGTACGCTTCTATTTCCTGTTGGTTCTCGTACTCGTAGACATATTCCCAGTAGGTGCGTCCACGCTGTTCGCACCAGTTCAGGATGTCGGTCATCTTGGAAAGCGGATAAATCTCAGGTTGTTCGCTCTGTTTGCCTTCTTCGGCGAGGTTGCCGCCTCCGATGCTGTAGACTGTCCATTCGCCCAACAGTTCTTTGGCTTCATCGAAAGCTTTGAAAAGCATTCCGTTGGGATGGAAAGGCAGGATGATGTCAGGCCTCCAGACGATTTCCGTCGGGGCTTGCAACGTATTGAGGATGGCCCAGTCGGTCATGTGGCCTTTGCCCGTCGCGGCGAGGCTACCGTAAAGTGTCACCTCGAAGGAAGCAGCATCGGGATACCGCTCGTTGAAGATGGAAGCGGCTTTTTGCGGCCCCATGGTGTGGCTGCTTGAAGGGCCTATCCCTATTTTGTATATATCCTTGATGGATTTCATGAATGATGATTTTAGCTGCAAAGGTACGGCATAATGTTTACTTTTGCAAAGAAATAATCGGGAGCTCTGCAAAAGACATTCTCATGTATACGAAAAAAAGGCTGTAAATCTTTGATTTACAGCCTTTTATGTAGCCCATAGCGGAATCGAACCGCTGTTTTAAGTGTGAGAAACTTACGACCTAACCGCTAGTCGAATGGGCCAAAAAAAGGTTCTTGTTGCGGAACCTTATGTGAACTAGGCGGGAGTCGAACCCACAACCGCCTGATCCGTAGTCAGGGACTCTATCCAATTGAGCTACTAGTCCATGTCTCGTTTAGACGCTGCAAAATTACACCTTTTTTCAATATCCCGCACAAAAAATTGTGAAATTTTTTCTTTTCGGGACAATTGTTTGATTGATAGACCTGTGAGCATACGAAAATAGCCGAAGAGCAAACTCCTCGGCTATCCGTTCTTTCAACATGCGCTCAATTCTTTCCCACTTTGACGCTTTTCCCGCCCGAGCTGTTGGAATTACCGTTGTTTCCGCTGTTGTTTTGCGACGGCTTGACGGTCTTCTTGGGGGTAGTGGTGCCAGAGGTATTCGTGCCTCCCGAGCCGCTGCCACTCGAATTCATCTTGTAGCCCGCAGCCTCGGCCATTTGTTTAATATGGGTGGCGCGTTTTTGCGTGTCGGGGTGGGTGGATAGCAGTTCCGCTATCTTGCCTTGCGAACCACTGTTGCCGCTCAGTGAGAGGAGCACGTTGAGGGCGTGATACATGGCGAAGGGATCCACGCCGTTGGTGACGCAGAACTGGAATGCGGTCTCGTCGGCTTCGGTCTCCTGACGGCGCGAATAGGCGTTTTGGGCCAACTGCTGTCCGAGGTCGCCGAGGAAGCCCTGCGAGATGGCACCGGCGGTCTCGTTGAAAGCCCCGATGCCGTAACGGGCAGCCACCATCAGGTAGGAGGCGCGGTAGGCGTCGCGGACGTCTTTATTAATAAGGTGTCCCAATTCGTGCCCGATGACGGCGAAAACCTCGTCGTCGTTCATGGCGTCCATCAGGCCGGTGTAGACGCGCACGCTGCCGTCACCGCTGGCAAAGGCGTTGACCGTGTTCGACTGGTAGACCTTGTAGTTGAGGTTCAGGTCGCTGATGTTGTGGAAACGGGCCATGATGCGGTCGAGGCGCTGGGTGTAGTCGTTGCTGGCGGGCAGGATGGTGTTCTGTCCGTCGGTCTCGGCCATGTACTGGCTGCACAACTGCTTAATTTGCGCATCGCTGATGGTGAGGGCTTGCACAGCGGCGGCTCCGGCATTCACAGCGGCGTTTTGGTCCACAATGTTCAAGGAAGAGCAACTGGTCATCAGCATCACGACCAAAGCTCCAAAAATTGCTAATTTCTTCATATTGAACAAGTTTTAGGTTTAACTTCGATTTGTCACCGCAAAAATAATGCATAAAAACAGATTTTTTTCAAAAAAAATGCATTTTTTTCTTGCATATTTCAAAAAAGTAGTATCTTTGCAGCATCAAACTAATATCAAAATAATATCATTATGGAAACAAAAGAATTTGAATTCAAGGGTTTTGCGATGAACGGTTTCGTCGCGTTGTTTGTTGAACTTGCCATCATCGCTTTGAGTGTTTGGGGCTTTGTCGCATTTGCCAACGGTCAATTGGCTACTCCATTCCTGTCTGTTATCGGCCTCTTGCTGGCCTGCGTTCTTCCCATCGGCTTCCGTAAATTGGAACCGAACGAGGCCTTGGTCATGCTGTTTTTCGGCAAGTACAAAGGCACTTTCACCAAAACGGGCTTCTACTGGGTCAATTTCCTGATGACCTCCAAGAAGGTCTCGCTGCGTGCCCGCAACCTCAACCCTGACAACATCAAGGTGAACGACAAGACGGGCAACCCCATCATGATCGGACAAATCCTCGTCTGGAAACTGAAGGACACCTACAAGGCCATGTTTGAGATCGACTCGCAGACGATGGCGGGTGGCGGCTCGGGCACGGCTCCCGTGACGGTCAGCAATCGCATGAGGGCTTTCGAGAGCTTTATCCAAGTGCAGAGCGACGCCGCCTTGCGTGAAGTAGCGGGCATGTACGCTTACGATGAAAATGAAGCTGAAAAAGACGAGCTGACGCTTCGCGCTGGTGGCAAGGAAATCAACGATGTGCTGCTGGCCAAGTTGAACGAGCGTCTGGCCATGTCGGGCTTGGAAGTGCTTGAAGCCCGCATCAACTATTTGGCCTATTCGCCGGAGATTGCCGCCGTGATGCTGCGTCGTCAGCAGGCTGCCGCCATTATCTCGGCTCGTGAGAAGATTGTGGAAGGCGCCGTGTCGATGGTCAAGATGGCCTTGGACAAGCTGAAGGACGAAGGCGTTGTCGAACTTGACGAGGAGCGCAAGGCTGCCATGGTGAGCAACCTCATGGTGGTGCTCTGCGCCGACGAGTCGGCACAACCGGTGGTCAATACCGGTTCTCTGTACTAAACAATAAAAAAGAAGGATAAAATGGATACCGTTTCAATCGCAATCATCATCGCGGGCATCGCATCCATTGCAATGGCGATTTTCGGAAGGATTCGCCCCGACATTGTTTGGAAGAATCGACTGAATTCTGCTGTTGCTACACCAGAGCGACAAAAGTTTGGCTTCCTCGTTCTGCTGCTTTTCGGCATTATGATGATTCTGGTGGCTGTGGCAATCAGCATCCCTCAATGGGAGGCGATCCAAAGTGCTGTGGTGATTACCATCGCTATTGTGATGACAGTCATTATGCTGTTCCTGTTTTGGAAATATGTGTTGAATCAAATTGAGGGTTTCAGGACCATTGGCTTGGTGCTGACCATCATTGCAGCCGTGGCTTTAATAGTTTTGTGTGTGTATTATTGGCATGTAACATTAGGTTAATTCATAATGAGCAACCTCATCAGCATAATAATAGGCATTGTTTTGATACTGAATGCATTCCGCATTAGGTTTATTCCCGATAGGGTGCGTATCAGGAAGCCCTTTCGACTTGTTTCGCTTTGGAATCGGGAGCCGTTCTCTGCAAAAGGCTGGAAATCCAAATACTATGTTGAATTGGCCGAAAACCCTGAATTGCAGCAGCTTTACTTCATCAACTATCTCGTGACGGGCGTGTTGTTCATCCTTCCTGGGTTGATGGGATTGGCTTTCGGCATCAATGTTGCTTATTTCATGCTGTTTGCGACCATCGTTTCAGGGGTCATGTTCCTGTATGCCAAGCAAAGAGTCACTGGAAGAATTGAAGCTTGGAAATGGGCGTTTTTCGCTGTGGTGGTTTTTGGCGTGGTGATTGGATGGTCCATGTCGTATAAGAGCAGTAAAGTGAAAGTGTTGCCCGAAATGATTTCCATCGAAGGCGACTATGGCATGACGGTATATTATGAAAGCATTGATTCCGTTAAGGTTGTGACCGAATTGCCGAAAACCAAGTATTGCAAGGCTGGCTACAGCTTTGGCGGTGGCAAGAAAGGCGAGTTTCGCTTGAAGGACGGCTCCGATGCCAAGTTCTACCTGTTGGGGAAAGAGGCACCTTATCTGATGCTTTACACCCGTAACGGCTTGATTCTCGTCAACCGCAAAACAGCGGAAGAAACCAAACTACTTATTGAGGAATTGAATGGTAAAATTGAAAAGCTATGAAAACGGTGGTTTTAATCTTTTTAATAGCCTTGTTGCTTCTTCTGGTTGCCATCCCGATATGGTTTGCCATTAGGGTGAAGCGGCATCCTGAGAAAGACCGAGGTATGCGAAGAGTGATGGCAGAGCAGCGAGGTGCCGAATACGAGGCGGGAATGCAGAAGTTATTTATGGTCAATTACTTATCTACCGGACTCGCTTGGGTGGTGGCGGCGTTGCTTGAAATCGTCTTCCATTTAGAATCATTTCATGCCATGCTGATACTTGCTTGTGGTCTTGGCTTGGTGCTGCTCATCACCAAATGGCGTTTTACAGGAGAGATTAGCAAGGCAGGTCTCGTTACTACTGCAATAGGGTTAGTGCTGACTGTGGTTCTATTTATTGTAAACTAATCAATTATGGTATATTACTTTGTCATATCAGGTTTAATATTGATGCTTCTCGGTTGGCTGATTTATCGCAATCCCAATTGGATCAATCCCTACGGCGAGATGCCGCCCGAAAGGAAGGCATTGGTTGACATTGAGGGGCTGAAAAGGGCTGTCGCCATCACCTTTGGGGTGGCAGGGGGGCTGATGATTGTCGCAGGTTTGCTTTCGGCCTTCAAGGTCATTGATGATGATACCAGCGGATTGGTGATGATGGCGATTTGCCTGGCTATGGCGGTACCCTTGTTCATTGCCATGCGGAGATACAACGGCTTCGGTCGTGACGAGAATGGTGAGGGCTATTACAGCCTTTACATGAATAAAGCGGCAAAGATTACCGCCGTCATCGTTATGGTGGTGATGGTTGCTGTAGTTGTGTTTTTGTCAATAATAATGAGTAAAAAGTAAAACTATGTTCTGGATAGATTTAATAATGGGCGTAATCCTCATGCTTTCGGGCTGGGCAGTGTATCGTAACCCGATGCTGATTTCGGGTGTGAACACGATGTCGAAGAAACGTTTGGCCAAAGTCGATTTGGAAGGCTTGAAGCTCGGTTTTCGCAATGTGTTCCTCATCTGCGGCGGGGCGATAGTGCTGCTTGGCGGCATTTTCATGATAGCGCATTTGCCATACGGTTTTCATTTGGTGATGGAACTTGTGGCCATTCTTGCCCTCGTCATTGCCTGCTTCCTGCTGAGCAGACGCTACGACTTGGGTCTGCAAGGGGAGGAGGGCAAGAAGGAGAGGAAGAAAAGCTGGATTGCCATCATCATTACCGTTGTGTCTTTTGCCGTGATATTGTTTTTCTTCTTCAAAGGCAGTAAACCTGCAACGGTTGAAGTGTCAGAGGATTACATCACGGCCAAAGGTGGTGGATACAGTGCCTCGATCGCCATAAACGACATCACCGAGACCAACGTATTGACCGACTGGCCTAGTTTCCCCATCCGTACTAACGGCCTTGCCACCGACGATGTCGCCATTGGGCATTTCCGCAAGGAAGGGGGCGAGAGTTGCATGTTGTTCGTCTGCACCGATGGCGGCCCGCTCCTCGAAGTGCGCACTGTGGATGGCAAATTGTATTACCTCAATTGCGCCACGGAAGAGGAAACCCTTGAAATGATTGCTAAAGTGAAAGAAATACTAAACAAGAGACCCGTCACTGGGAATCACTACCACGACACCCCCTACCGTTATGGCGGACAAGGATCCGCCATCTCCCAAGCGCGGAGACGACACCTTTCCGTTTGGGAGATTGCGGGTCAAGCCCGCAATGACGGTAAAGGACTGGACTATGTCGTTCAAGGTTCTGAATTAAAAACCATATTGTCATGAAAAAAGCAATAAGATTTTCAATTGCCGTCTGCCTGTTCAGTTGGGCGATGGCTGCCGTGGCCCACTGGGGCTTCGGCATGGGAGCAGATACTCCTAAGGGATTAATGATTTTTTCCACGCTGTATATGTTTTTCCCGATGCTTACGGCCCTCGTGCTGCAAGCCATCGATAAAGAGAAATTCAACCACACGGGCTTGGTCAACTTTAAGGTGAAATGGCCGTGGGTGGTGGCTTGGTTGCTGCCCGTGGTGATGGTATTCATCTGCATCCCTGTCAACGGGCTGTTTCCGGGTGTGGAACTGCAATACAACTCTGAGCAACTCATAAACCAGTATCATGTGCCCGAGGACCAACAAGAGGTGGTGCGCGAACAGATGGGCAAAATACCTGCTTATCTGCTGATTATCTCTACCATCTTCAGTGGGCTTATTGCGGGCATTACCATCAATGCCATCGCTGCCTTTGGTGAGGAATACGGCTGGCGCAACTACCTTGTCGGAGCCTTGCGCGAGGTGAAGTTCTGGAAAGCGGCCTTGTTCATCGGTGTTGTGTGGGGTCTCTGGCACTTCCCGCTCATCCTGATGGGCCACAACTACCCGAATGAACCGCGTTGGGGTGTCCTGTTGATGGTGGTATTCTGTATCTTGTTAGGAGTCATAGAGTTGTATTTCGTCCTAAAGACCAAGTCGATGATACCTGCAGCGATTTTTCATGGCACTATCAATGCAGTCAGTGGCATGGTCATCTATTTCACCTTGGGTGGCAACGACTTCCTGAACGGCATGGCAGGCCTCGCGGGCTTCATCGTCATGGCCGTGACCATTCTGTGCATCTGTATTTACGATAAACATATTTCCAAGGACAACATCTGCTCGATGACCTTGGGCGAATCGTTAGTGGTCCACGAACCTGTCGAAGGGCCACGTCTTGAGACAAACAAGGAAAAGAAAAGCTGATGGCAAAGGAAAAAGATAATACGAACAAGACCTTCCTGCTTCGCGTCGATGCCGAGACGATGGAGGCGGTGGAGCAGTGGGCCGCCGCCGAGTTCCGTTCCGTCAACGGGCAGTTGCAATGGATTATCGCCGAGGCACTGAAAAAAAGTGGAAGGAAGAAGAAATAAACCATAAAGTCATGTCAACAGAACTTATTCTCTTACTGGTGCTTATCGCCTGTACTGTGCAAGCCGTCATTGGAGGTCTCATTGCCCGAAGACGAGGCAAGTCGTTCTGGTTTTGGCTTGGGGTGTGCTTCTTCATCATTTTTCCCATTGGCTTCATTTGCATGCTCATCTACACGCGTGACGGGAATGACTTGATTCCGTGAGTGTTTTGCTGAATTGCAGATTTTCCTGCATTCTGTAGCATGTAGTGTTTTTTTCCCTATCTTTGCCCATGAAAAGGCGCGAAGCGGCGAAGCCCTTGCGGCAGCGGCCGGCGGCGGCAGTCGGCGGCCATAGATCCCTTGCCCCCCACGGACCTGCGTGGGGATGACATGTCCGCCTATACGGGCGTGTGTGGGGATGACATGGCCGCCTAAGCGAGCCTACGTGGGGATGACATGGCCGCCTATCCGGGCCTGCCTGGGGATGACATGGCCGCCTACACGGGCCTGTGCAGGGATGACAAGGCTACTGCCAACGCCCTGAAAGGGCAGCTTAGCTCAACCCAATGCAACACGTTGGGGAAAACCGGCGGATGCCGTCGTCCGGCAGGCCACACCCGCAAGGGCGATACCACTCGGCGGCCATAGATCCCTTGCCACCGCACAGGCCTATGTGGGGATGACATGGCCGCCTAAGCGGGCCTGCGTGGGGATGACATGGCACCGAGCCCCGAAGGGGCGACCCTACCTCATCTCGATACGGAGTGTCGGGCAGCACCCCGACAGGCCCGCGCAGGGATGACATGGCCAGGGACACGACCTGGGGCGGCCATAGATCCCTTGCCTCCCACGGGCTTACGTGGGGATGACATGACCGCCTACACGAGCCTGTGCAGGGATGACATGGTCGCTGCGACCCCGTCCCGAAGGGACGACATCCTATTAACCGTAGGTCGCGACCTACGGGAACACGGCTGCCACACTGTGACAGCCCTACAACTAAACAACTGACAACTAAACAACTATCAACTATGAAAAAACTCCTCCTCACCCTAATCCTCACCGCCCTGACCGCCCTCGCCAACGCACAAACCTTCACCGTGGGCGACTTCCACTACTGGATGTTAACTGACAACACCGTGATGGTGACGGGCCACAAGGACTACACTTCCGCCTCCGGCCCCCTCGTCATCCCCGCGCAGGTGACCTTCGGCGGCCACACCTTCAACGTGACCCAAATCAGATACATGGCTTTCTCGGACTGTTCAGGCTTGACGGGCACCGTTGTTATCCCCAACACCGTGACCAGGATTCAATATAGTGCTTTTGCGTATTGCACTGGCTTGACGGGTGTCGTCATCCCTAATTCTGTGACCACGATAGATAACTATGCTTTTGAGGGTTGCACTAACTTGGCCTCCATAAGCCTTTCCGCTTCCGTGACCTCTATTGGCTTCGATGTTTTTTCGGGAACAGCATGGTACGACAGCCAGCCCGACGGCATTGTGTATTTGGACGGATATTGCATGGGCTACAAGGGGGAGCAGCCCACCGGCGCGCTGAGCATTGCCGCAGGCACAACAGTGATAGGTAAAAACGCTTTCAAGAATTGCACAGGCTTGACCTCGCTGAGCCTCCCAAGCTCTCTGAAGGTTATTGGCGATATTGCTTTCAGTGGATGTTCGGGCTTGACAGGCAGCCTGAATCTTCCCAACTCCGTGACCACGATTGGAGACAATGCTTTTTATAGTTGCAGCGGCTTCACGGGCAGTCTGAACCTTCCCAACTCCATGACCACGATTGGAGAATCTGCTTTCGAAAATTGCAGCGGCTTTTCGGGTAGCCTGAGCATCCCCAATTCCGTGACCGAGATTGGGCGGGACGCTTTTAAGGGAACAGCATGGTACAACAGCCAGCCCGACGGCGTTTTGTATTTGGGCGGTTGGTGCTTGGGCTACAAGGGGAGCAAACCCACGGGCGCGCTGAGCATCGCCCCTGGCACGCAAAGGATAGCCCATACAGCTTTCCTGGGATGTCCAAGCCTCATCTCGCTGACCCTCCCCAACTCTTTGATAACCATTGGGGCGTCTGCTTTTTCTTATTGCAGTGGTTTGACGGGCAGCCTGATCCTACCGAACTCCTTGACCACGATTGGAAATGGGGCTTTTTATAGTTGCAGCGGTTTCACGGGCAGCTTGGTCATCCCCAACTCTGTGATAACCATTGAATCGGGTGCTTTTTATGGTTGCAGCGGCTTCACCAGCCTGACTCTTGGCAATTCCTTGACCAGAATTGAAAGATATGCTTTCAATTGTTGCACAGGCTTCACGGGCAGCTTGGTGATTCCCAACTCCGTGACTGCCCTTGGAGGTGATAATGATCTTCCAGGCGTTGCTGGTGCTTTCTACGGTTGCAGCGGTTTTACAAGTCTGACCCTCGGCAATTCCTTGACCCTCATTGGAAGTCTTACTTTCTTTGGTTGCACAGGTTTGACGGGCAGTTTGGTTATCCCCAATTCGGTGACGTTGATCAGAGAATCTGCTTTTGAAAGTTGCAGCGGTTTCACGGGCAGCCTGACTATCCCAAATTCTGTGATTTGTATTGGAGGTAGTGCTTTTGAAAGTTGCAGTGGCTTCACGGGCGACTTGACCCTTGGCAACTCAATTGCTGAGATAGAAAACTTTGCTTTTAAGGATTGCACTGGCTTCACAGGCAGCCTGACAATCCCCAACTCCGTGGTGGAGGTTGGAGCGATTGCTTTCGAAGGTTGTACTGGCTTTACAGGGAGCCTGACCATAGGCAACTCCGTGACTTGGATTGGGATTGGGGCTTTCCGTAGTTGCACCGGCTTCACGGGCGGCCTGACCCTTGGCAACTCAATTGCTGAGATAGAAAACTATGCTTTTAAGGATTGCACTGGCTTCACCTCCATCATGGCGCTTCCCGAAACGCCGCCTTCATCACACTTCGGTCCCTTTGAAAACATGAACCACGACATCCCCGTCTACGTGCCTTGCGGCTCGGGAGATGCCTACGGGAGTGCCAATGGCTGGAGCGGCTTCACCGACATCGAGGAGCTTTGCACCTCTCCGCTGCTCAAGGCCACCGCCGCCTACAGCCCCGACGCCAGCGACCCGGCCAGCCCCGCCGTCAAGGTGCAATGGGGCGCGGAAGACTTCGAGAGCGGCGACTTCGGCGGCCTCGTCTGGCGCAACGACGCGGGCTACCCCTGGGAAGTCACCGAGGCCAGCCCCCACGAAGGCCTCTACTGCATCAAGAGCGGCAACGCGGGCGAGAACAGCACCACCTCCGCCATCGAGCTGCTGGTCGACCTGCCCTCGGCCCGCCAAGTCAGCTTCTTCGCCAGAATCTCCTGCGAGAACGCCTACGACCACGGCTACTTCTACATCGACGACACGGAGATGGACAGCTGGACGGGCAACCACGACTGGCAGGAAAGCGCGTTCGACCTCACCGCCGGCGTGCACGTCCTCAAGTGGGCCTACGAGAAGGACTACAGCACCAGCGTCGGCGACGACAGCTTTTTCGTGGACTATATCCGCTTCCTCAACTCCGCGTCAGCGACTGTCACGGACTACGACTTCGACGACTACTCCTTCCAAGGCTGGACCACCATCGACGCCGACGGCGACGGCTTCGTGTGGTACAGCGACAACCTCTCCAACCACACCCCGGGCGGCAACGTCAGCGTTAGCTCCGCCTCATGGGAAAGCGCCCCGGGCCCCCTCACGCCCGACAACTACCTGGTCTCGCCGCAAATCAACCTTGGCGGCAGCATCAGCTTCTGGGCCACGGCGCGGAACAACATGTACCCCGGCGACCACTTCGGCGTGGCCGTGTCGACCACGGGCAACACCGATGCCGCCGACTTCACCACCATCGCCGAATGGGACGCTCCCGCCGACTGGACGCAATACACCGTTGACTTGAGCGCCTACAGCGGCACGGGCTACGTGGCCCTCCGCCACTTCGGCTGCACCGACGTGTATCGCGTCAACGTCGACGACATCCAGCTTACCGAAGGCACCGGCGGCACCACGGTCTACCGCGCCCCTTGCGGCGGCGGGGCGATGCAGGAGGTGGCCATCACCTCGGAGACACAATATACCGACGCTACTTGGGCCGACATGGAGCCGGGCATGTACAAGTACGGTGTCTGTCCCGACGGAAGCCCCGAGAGCGACATCCTCTGGACAAATTGTCTCGAGAAGTTCGGCGACGGCTGCGACATCGTGTTCACCCTCAACGACGCCGACGGCGACGGCTGGAACGGCAACCAGCTGACGGTGAGCTACGGCAGCATCACTCAGCACCTGACCTTCACCGAAGGCGAGACAGCCACCCTCACGCGGAGCATCCCCGACGGGATGCACGTCACTTTGGGCTGGGTCGAGGGCATGTACTATGACGAGTGCAGCTTCACCGTGGCCTACAGCAACGGCAACCTCATCTACGAGGGCGACGACCTGGACGGCACCTTTACCCACGAGTTCGACGTGGACTGCATCAACGCCAACACCTACGACATTACCGTAGCGGCCAACCCGATGGAGGGCGGCACCGTCAGCGGCGCAGGCACCTACAACCATGGCGCCGTCGCCAACCTGACCGCCACAGCCAACGAGGGCTACACCTTTAGCAATTGGACCCGTGGCGCGGACGTGGTCTCGAACTCGCAAACCTACAACCCCGCCGTGACCGCCGACGCGGACTATGTCGCTAACTTTGAACAAGTGATCCACGAAATCACCGTCACGGTTACTCCCGCCGGAAGCGGCACCGTGACGGGCGCGGGCAGCTACGTCCACGGAGGGGAATGCACCTTGACGGCCACGCCCGCCACTGGCTACCACTTCCTCTATTGGGAGCGCGACAACGCGAGCATGTCGGATGAGCAGGTCTACAGCTTCACCGTCACCGAGGATGCCGACTACATCGCCCACTTCGGGCTGAACAGCTACGAAATCACCGCGACAGCCAACCCGACCGCAGGCGGCACAATAACCGGCGCGGGCACCTACACCCACGGCGAGACCTGTACCTTGACGGCGACGTCCGCCACGGGCTACACTTTCACCAACTGGACCTTAGGCGGCGAGGTCGTCTCGAACGCGCCAACCTACACCTTCGAGGTGACAGCCGCCGGAGCATACGTGGCCAACTTTGAGCTGAACACCTACGAAATCACCGCCACGGCCAACCCGACCGCAGGCGGAACAATAACCGGCGCAGGCACTTACAACCACGGTGCAAGCTGCACCTTGACCGCCACACCCGCCACGGGCTACACCTTCGTCAACTGGACGGAGGGCGGCAGTCAAGTCTCGGCCAGTGCGGCCTACACCTTCGACGTGACGGAACCGAGGACTTTGGTGGCTAACTTCACCGCCAGTTCCTACGTCATTTCGGCCAATGCCGTCCCCGAGAGCGGCGGCACCATTACCGGTGCGGGCGGCTACGAATACGGCCAGAGCTGCACCCTGACGGCCACTGCCAACACAGGCTACACCTTCACGAACTGGACGCATGGCGGCGAGGTCGTCTCGACCAACCCGACCCACACCTTCACCGTGACGGAAAACGCCACCTACACGGCCAACTTCACGCTGAACAGCTACACCATCACCGCGACGGCGAACCCGACCGCAGGCGGCACCATCGTAGGTGCAGGCACCTACAACCACGGCCAAAGCTGCACCTTGACCGCCACGCCCGCCACGGGTTACACCTTCACCAACTGGACCAAGGGCGGCGAGGTCGTCTCGACCAACCCGACCCACACCTTCACCGTGACGGAAAACGCCGCATACACGGCCAACTTCACGCTGAACAGCTACACCATCACCGCGACGGCGAACCCGACCGCAGGCGGGACAATAACCGGCGCAGGCACCTACACCCATGGTGCAAGCTGTACCCTAACGGCAACTTCCGCCACGGGTTACACCTTTGTCAACTGGACCAAAGGCGGGAGCGAGGTTTCCACCAATGTCACCTACAGCTTCATCGTGACCGAAAACGCCACCTACGTGGCGAACTTCGAGGCAGTCGTCCTTGAGACCTGCACCGTCACCACCACGGCCAATCCCGCCGAAGGTGGCACGATGACTGGTGCAGGCACCTATACCCTCGGCGCAACCTGCACCTTGACAGCCACCGCCAACGAAGGCTTCACCTTCCTCTATTGGAGCAACAACGGCGTGCTGCTCTCCACCGAGGCCACCTACACCTTCACCGTGACCGACAACCTCAACTGCACAGCCCGCTTTTACCCAGGCCCGCCCCCGGTGCAAGTCAATCCCGCCACTTCTGGTTGGGTCTGGTGGAACACTTATATTGAGCAGGAAGGCAACAACGGCATCGTCCAGCTTGAGGAGCTGCTCGGCAGCAACGGCATCCAGATCAAGACGCAACTGGGCTACACCAACTACTACGAAGGTATGGGTTGGATCGGCATGCTCACGAGCATCAACAACGAGTCGACCTACAAGATCAAGACCGTCAACCCCTGCGTGTTGGAGATGGCCGGCACGGAGACGACCTCGGCGGCGCACCCCATCATTGTTGGTCCGGGCTGGAACTGGATAGGCTACCCCGTTAACGCGTCGATGAGCGTTGCCACGGCGTTCTCAAACGTCATGCCAGCCAATGGCGACCAGGTGAAAGCCCAGAACGGCTACGCCAACTATTACGATGGCATGGGATGGATGGGCACCCTGTCGACCATCACCCCAGGCATGGGACTGCTGTACAAGTCGAACGGCAGCAGTGCCTTCACGCTCGTCTATCCCAACGGAGCAAAAGGGGAGGAGCTTGCCGAGAACGTCACCGCCGCCGACAACCACTGGGTGCCCGACCTGCACGCCTATCCAGACAACATGACTGTCACCGCCGTGGTGGAGCTTGACGACGAGGAACTCCAAAGCGATAGCTACGAATTGGCCGCCTTCGCCAACGGCGAGTGCCGTGGCAGCGTCAGACTAATGTACATCGAACCCATCGACCGCCACATCGCCTTCCTGATCGTCGCGGGCGAGGAAGTCACCACGCTCAGCTTCAGCCTCTACGACACGACAACAGGCAAAGAAATCCACGGTGCGGATGAGCAGATCAACTTCAGCAACAACGCCACCTTGGGCGATCTTATGGAGCCTTACGTCATCCGTTTCCGCAGCACAACGGGCACAAGCGATTGGGCACGCAAACTGCATGTGTTTCCGAATCCTGTGGCGCGTGGCGAGAACGTCAGCCTCGGCCAGACGGAATACGAAACCGGCGAGATGCAAATCGAAATCATCAATGCCCTCGGCGTAGTGGTGGAGACGTTGCGCGCAACGTCGGTACAAACCATCACCGCCCCTGATGTTGCAGGTGTCTACACGTTGCGCATCACTGTGGAAGGGAAGGGGACGTGCTATAGGAAACTGGTGGTCAGATGATGAGACGATTGTAGAGACGTAGCATGCTGCGCCCCTGCAGTTATAAAAATTCCCCATCCATCGGGTGGGGAATTTTTGTTGTTACACCATATTAAAGCGGCAACCGCAACTTGACCACCAAAGGCCGGTGGTCGGATGCCTCAGGCTCGTTGACTACGCTGTATTCTAACGTCACTGCTGGATGTTCTTTGTACGTCGCGATATAGTCGATGCACTCTTGCGGCCCATCGGCAGGGTAGGTGGCCTCGTCGCCGGAATGGATGATGAAATACTTCGTCATCTCTTGCATAAGCTCCGAATTAGGGGCATCGTTCCAGTCGCCGGCAAGGATGAAAGGTTTTTGCCAACGTTGGGCCTCATTCACAATCAAAGGAACTGACGCCAATCGCTCTGACGCTTCAAGGTCTAAATGGGTACAGGCCACAACATAATCCTTCATCTCCACTACTAACAGCACGCGAGGCTCCTCTCCAGGCAAGGGGATGGTCTTGGTGCTCAGCGGACGTTCACGGGTGAGGATGCCCACGCCGTAAGTGCCTCCATCGAAGTCGATGGCGCTACCGAAAACGGGATAATACGAAGTGCGAATGGCCAACGCGCCCAACTGGTCATGATGTTCGCTTCGGGCGGTCATGCTGTCCAACTCCTGAAGGGCCACCACGTCGGGATGCTGATGGGCGATTACTTGGGCTGTGCGGTCAATGTCTATAACCCTATCCATGCCCGCACAATGGCGCACATTATAGCTCATGACTTGCACCTCTGGCTGATTCTGCCCAAGGACTGCCAAGGTCATGCTGGCCAGCAAGAACGTTAAAAGAAACCTCAGTTTCATTGTTTAATCGCCTCAGCCACAATCTTTCCGAGGTTGTAGAGTCTGTCCCAATCCTCCTCGCGGATGGGGGCACCTTTCACCTCGACGCTTTCGGCCACGAGGTTCCATTTGCCTTCTTCGGCGCATTTGGCGAGGGTCTTCACACCGCCGCCGCTCCAGCTCATGCCACCGAAGAGGCCATAACATTTGTCCTTCGGCTTGAACTCGTTGATTTCGTGGGTCAAAAGGGTCATGTTGGGGAACATGCTGGCATAGTGGGCGCAAGCCCCGATGATGATGCCCTTGTACTTCCAGATGTCGCTCATGATGAAACTGACTTCGGTCTTGGCGACATCGTAGACCTTCACTTCTTTGATGCCAGCCTCGGCAGCGCCACGTGCCACGATGTCGGCCATCACACCGGTGTTGCCGTGCATGGAGCCGTACACGATGACCACGCCTTCTTCCGACTCCTGCTTGCTCCATTGGGTGTACTTGCCCAAGACCCAAGCGAGATTCGTGCGCCAAACGAGTCCGTGCGATGGTGCTATCATCTTGATTTCCAATGCGCCAAGCTTTTCAATGGCTTTCAGGGCTTGCATGGCCACCTTGCCGACGATGTTGGCGTAGTAGCGGCGCATGTCGTCCTCATAGAAGGCGAGGTCGACTTGGTCGTCGAAGATGCCGCCGTTCAAGGCACCGAAGCCGCCAAAGGCATCGTTGCTGAAGACGATTTTGCTGCTTTGCTCGTAGGTCACCATGGATTCGGGCCAGTGTACCATCGGCACCATGAAGAACTGCAGCGTGTGGCAGCCAAGGCTCAAGGTCTCACCTTCGGCCACGGTCTTCTTGTTTTCGATGGGACCGTAGAAAGCTTCCAACGGTGCGAAGGTCTTGGCATTGCCCACCACTTGCACCTCGGGCCATTCCCTCAGCACGGCGGCAATGCTGTTGCTGTGGTCAGGCTCGTCGTGATTAATAATAAGGTAGTCGACCTTGCGGCCTTGCAGCACCGACTTGATTTTGAAAAGATATTCCTCGATGAAGCCCGCTTCGACAGGGTCGATCAAGGCAACTTTTTCATCCACAATGAGGTATGAATTGTAGGAAACGCCGTTGGGCAGTTCCATGTGGTTCTCGAAGCGGTCGGTGTGTCGGTCGTTCACGCCGACATAATAGATGTTTTCGGTTAATTGTATCTGATTCATATTTTTAAGTAGCTGTTCTGAATTATTGTGCATGTCAAACAGGCTGTTTGTCAGTTTCCCTTCCAGGGAATGGAGTTGGGAGGGTGTTTTTATTCCATTCCCTGAAAGGGAATCTAAAAAACCTCTTCAAAATCCTCCTTGCCGTGCTTGCAGAGCGGGCATTCGATGTCGTCGGGGAGGAAGTCGCCCTCGTAGACGTAGCCGCACACCTTACACACCCAGCGGCGTTTGCCGTCCTTGGGCTTCTCGACTTGGGGTTGCGGTTTGGGTTTGATGTTCTTTTGGTAGTAGTCGTAAGTCACGGAGGGCTTGTCGGAAAGCACCTGAGCATCAAGCACATCGGCGATGAACATGGTGTGTGTGCCGAAGTCGATGCTCTTGTTGACGCGGCATGCCAAATAGGCATTGGTGTATTTCGGGATGTAAAGCACATGGTTCACGGCACGATGCTCGGCCTCGCAGTCAGCGAACTTGTTCACCTTGCGCCCCGACTGGAACCCGAAATGCTCAAAGACCTTCATCGGCGTTTCTGTGGTCAACATGCTGACATTGAACACACAAGAGTCCTTGATGAGGTCGTGCGTGTAGTTGCCCTTGTTGACTGTCACGGCGATTTGCAGCGGGTTGCTGGTGACCTGAGTCACCGTGTTCACGATGCAGCCGTTGTCGATGTTGTCATAGTTGGTGGTCAGGACGTATAGCCCGTAACCTATGTTGAATAATGCTTTGGTATCCATAATTTGTTTACAATAATTGACGCGAGACTGCGAGACGCGGGACGCGGGACTGGTCGATGTATGTGACCAATGTCCCGTGTCCCAAAGTCGCGTGTCCCGTGTCTATTCCATGACAGAAAAACTGTCCTTGCCGATGCCGCAAAGCGGGCAGGACCAGCTGTCGGGAATGGCCTCAAACGGGGTGCCGGGGGCGATGCCGCTGTCGGGGTCGCCTTTTTCTGGGTCGTAGATGTAACCGCAGACGTCGCAAACGTACTTTTTCATAGTTGTTAGTTATTAGTTGTTAAGTTGTCAAGTTGATTCTTCAGCGTTTGACTATGTTGAATCGGCGTTTGACTACGTTGAATCGGCGTTTCGACAGGCTCAACGACCTTAGATCCCTGAACTTGTCGAAGGGCGACTCATTCAATAGTTTTCAGCCTTGATTTGGAAGAAGGCCTGCGGGTGGTTGCACACGGGGCAGATTTGTGGTGCCTTCTTGCCGATGACGATGTGGCCGCAGTTGGCGCACTGCCAAACGGTGTCGCCTTCGCGGGAGAACACGATGCCGTCCTCGATGTTCTTCAGGAGCTTGCGGTAGCGTTCCTCGTGCTCTTTCTCGATGGCGGCGACCATCTCGAACAGCTTGGCGATTTTGGTGAAGCCTTCCTCGCGGGCGGTTTGGGCCATGCCAGCGTACATGTCGGTCCACTCGTAGTTCTCGCCGTCGGCGGCATCTTTGAGGTTGGTCATGGTGTCCGGGACGTCGTCGTTGTGGAGCAACTTGAACCAAATCTTGGCGTGTTCCCTTTCGTTGTTGGCCGTTTCCTCAAAGAGGTCGGCAATTTGGTTGTAGCCTTCCTTGCGGGCTTTGGAGGCGTAATAAGTGTACTTGTTGCGGGCTTGTGATTCGCCTGCAAATGCGGCCATCAGGTTGGCCTCGGTTTTTGAACCTTTTAATTCCATAACGTGAGTTTTGTTTGATGAATGAATTTCGGGCAAAGGTAGGATTATTTTCCGAATTGCAAAGGTTTTTCCGTAATTTTGCGGCCACTATGTTTTGGAATCGGAAGAAAAAGGAGCAACAACAGCAAAAGTTGGCCGATTGGCCCGATGCGGAATGGCCATCGTACATCCCGAAATACCACCTGCATGATTTCGCCGCCATCGACTTCGAGGCGGCCAATGCCGAGGTGACGAGTGCGTGCAGTATGGGCATCGTCATCATCAGGGATGACGAGATAGTGGATGAGTTCTACAGCCTTATCAAGCCCGTGCCGGACTATTATGATTTCTGGACGACCAAAGTGCACGGAATCAGGAAGAAGGACACGGAAAACGCACCTTTGTTTCCTGAGGTGTGGAGAAAAGTCGCGCGCAAGGTGAGGGGCTTGCCGATGGTGGCGCACGGCAGCTTGTTCGATGAGCGTGTGCTGAAAGGACTTCACGAGTATTATCATCTGCGGTATCCGGATTTCAAGTTCTATTGCACCCATCGTGGCTCGGAGAAACTCTTGCCCGATGTGGAAAACCACAAGTTGCAAACCGTGGCGAAGCATTTCGGCTACGATTACACGAAGAAGCACCACCACGCCTTGGCCGATGCGGAGGCTTGCGCTGTCATCGCCATGAACATTTTCTGAAAATTTCACGAATTTTTGGATTCGGTTTGTAAAATTCCTATTTTTGCGGTTGATTTTACTCGAAAACTAACTCAAAATCATCCAAATATGTTTGAAATTATTCACAAAGAAACCTTTGCGGCGGAAACCTACCTGATGGATGTGTATGCGCCGCGTATCGCCCATTCGGCTCTGCCTGGACAATTCTTGATTGTCAAAATGGAAGAGAACTCCGAACGCATTCCTTTGACTATCAGCGACTACCATCGTGTCAGAGGTACGGTAACCATCGTCTTCAAGGCCATTGGTGAATCGACCAAGAAGATGGCGGAATACAAGGAAGGCGACCGTTTTGCCGACATCGTGGGACCTTTGGGCAAACCCTCAGAGTTTGCCACGATGACCGCTGAGGAATTGCGCAAACGCAGCTTCGTTTTCATTGGTGGTGGCGTGGGCATCGCCCCGATTTATCCCCAAGTGAAATGGTTGAACGACCACGGTGCCACCGCTGACTGTATCATCGGCGCCCGCACCAAGGATTTGCTGATTTTCGAAAAGGAATTGGCCGAGGTCAGCAACTTGTATGTCACTTCCGATGATGGTTCCACAGGTCGTAAAGGCTTGGTTACCGATGTGTTGCGCCAGCTGGTGGCCAGTGGAAAGAAGTATGACGAAGCCGTGGCTATCGGCCCGATGATCATGATGAAGTTTGCCACCAAGACCTGCGAGGAGTTGGGGATCCGCTGCACGGTGTCGCTCAACTCGATTATGGTCGACGGCACGGGTATGTGCGGTGCCTGCCGTGTGAGCATTGGCGGCAAGACCAAGTTCACCTGCATCGATGGTCCTGAGTTCCTCGGCAGAGATGTCGACTTCGACGAAGCCATGAAACGTCAGGCTATGTATAATAATGTGGTGACACGCAAGCAACTCCAAGCAGAGGAGAAGGCCGAAGGCCACAAATGCCATATCGGAGGCATCAGCGAGGAGACCTTTGACAAGAAAAAACGTGTGCCGGTGCCGGAACAGAAGCCCGAAGTCCGCGCCCATAACTTCGACGAGGTGTGCTTGGGCTATTCAGCTGACATGGCCATCATGGAGGCCCAGCGTTGCCTGCACTGCAAGAGCCCGCAATGCGTGGCACATTGCCCTGTCAACGTCAATATTCCCGATTTCATCGCTCGTGTGGCCAAAGGCGACTTCGAGGGTGCTGCTGGCGTCATCAGCTGCGACTCGGCACTGCCAGCCGTCTGCGGTCGTGTGTGTCCGCAGGAGACCCAGTGCGAAGGCGCTTGCGTGATGGGCAAGAAGTTCGAGCCTATCGCCATCGGTAAGCTGGAGCGTTTCGTTGGCGACTATGCTATCGAGCATGACCTGCATTTCAGCAGCCAAAGCATCCCGAACGGTCACAAGGTGGCCATCATCGGCAGTGGTCCTTCAGGCTTGACTTGTGCCAAGGATTTGCTCTCGATGGGTTACGATGTCACCATCTTCGAGGCCTTGCACGAATTGGGCGGCGTGTTGATGTATGGCATCCCGTCGTTCCGTCTGCCTAAGGACACCGTCGTGAAGAAGGAGGTGGAGAGCGTACGCAAGTTGGGCGCGAAGTTCGAGAAGGACGTGGTCGTCGGTCGCACCATCACCATCGATGAGTTGATGAAACGCGAAGGCTTTGAGGCTGTGTTCGTCGGTTCGGGAGCTGGTTTCCCGATGATGATGAACGTGCCGGGCGAGAACCTCTGCGGCGTGGTTTCGGCCAACGAATTCCTGACCCGCAACAACTTGCTGTATGCTTATAAGGAAGGTTTTGAGACCCCGAACTACGTCGGCAAGAAAGTCGCCGTGGTCGGTGGCGGTAATGTGGCCATGGATGCCGCGCGTACCGCCTTGCGTCTGGGCGCGGAGGTGCATATCGTCTACCGTCGTTCCGAGGCCGAGTTGCCTGCGAGAGTGGAGGAGGTGCACCATGCCAAGGAAGAAGGCGTCATCTTCGACCTGCTGACGGCTCCCGTCGAGGTGTTGGGTGACGAAAACGGCTGGGTGAAAGGCTTCAAGTGCGTGAAATGCGAACTTGGCGAGCCTGATGCCTCTGGTCGCCGTAGCCCTGTCCCGATTAAGGATTCGGAGTTTGTCCTCGATGTCGACATGATTATCATGGCTCTTGGCACTTCGCCTAACCCGCTGATTGGCAGCACGACCCGCAACCTCGACTTGAACAAGAAGGGCTGCATCGTGGCCGACGAGGTGGGCACGACCTCACGTCCCGGCATCTTCGCTGGTGGTGATGCCGTGAGCGGTGCCGCCACGGTCATCCTTGCCATGGGCGCTGGAAAGAAATCCGCCAAGGCCATCGACGAGTACATCAAGTCGCTGCATTGATAATGCGATTGTTCAAATGGAAAAAATCCGCCAAAATGCTTGGCGGATTTTTTTGTTCATTGAATTTTGTGAGAATTTCGGCAAATGACCATGTTCTTGTGATTGAACTGGTTGTCTTGTAGGGCTGTCCTATCAGGGCAGCCGCGATTGGGTTGCCCGCTGCGGCTGCCGTAATACGACAGCCCTACAACCGTAATACGACAGCCCTACAACCGTAATACGACAGCCCTACAACCGTAATACGACAACCCTACAATCCAAATTAATCAATCACAATTTTCTGTGTCCGAATCGTGTTGCCGTCAATCAAACGCAACACATACACGCCTGCCGTCATTCCGTTTGTAGAGACGCGATTGACTCCGTCGAATTTACATTTCATCGCGTCTCCCTGAACGATGAAGCGCCCCGTCACGTCAACCATCTGTAGGGTGCCTTCGCCGTTGACGATGATGTTGCCCGAAGCATCGATGAAGGCAAACGTCTCATTGTCGCCGTCAGCGGGGACACCGACGGAAAACACCAAGCGGAACCGCAAAGCATAGTCCGTCGTCTTGGCCTCGAAGGTGTATGTAGAGACGCGATTTATCGCGTCTCCATGCCTTGCGTCTCCATCATTCGCGGCCAGCAGGTCGATGTCCGCGCCCGTCATATTATCAATCAGGTGCAGATAGGCCAGATTCACGTTGTCAACATCCACCGAAATCGTGTAGGTGCCATCCGTTTCGGCCTTGAAGTTGAGGGGCATTTCGCCCGTGGACTCGGCGCAGGCAATGGCATAGTCCGTGCCGTCCTGCGGGATGTAGATTTTCGTGCTGCCCTCGCGGAAACTGAATTTCTCCAAGGCCTGCCCGCCGTCGAAGCGGATGATGGCGTTGTCGATGACTGCGCCGTTGTCGCCGCCGACCATGATGTTGGCTTGGGCGATGGTGGCCTGTTCGCCGCCGCGCGTCTGGGCCGTGAAGGTGACCGTTTGGCTATCCTGATTGGCCTGAACAAACACACCTTCCATGGCAGCGACTGCCGTGGTTTCAGTCTCGGTTTTCAATGCGCTGCCTTCGGCGTTCATCCTGTAATAGGGTTGAGTCAATGTCGCGCTGACCGTGAACGGGTTGCCCACCAAGTTCCAGCCGGCCAAGGGCTTGCCTTCGTCGTAAACCAGCGGCACTTCGACATCCTCCGTGCCCATGTTGAAGGTGTCGCCCATGAAGGCCAAGGTCTTTGTTTCCTTGGTGGCATAAAGATAGCCCTGTCCGTTGACGAGGTTGAAGTCCGAGCTGTGGGCCTTGTAGTTCTGCCATTCCAAGGCTGCGCTCTGGTTGAAGCGGTAGAGGTCGTATTTCGTTGCGATGGAGGCCACTAAGCCGACGACCGAGGTGGGGCTGATGCTTCCCGTGACGGGCGAGGCGATGAACGCCCAATGGTCGCTCGCGGTGCTTTCTTCGTAGCCTGCCACCTCGCGGGTGATGCAAGGCTGCAGCGTCTTGTTGACGAAATTCATTTGGTCGATGAAGTGACTATTAGAATCATAGATGGTGTCGCTGAGCACCTTCTCGCCGTTCCAGAGGGCCTTTCCATCGGCGACTCTCATGTTGGAATAGCAATAAGCTTTGGGGAGAACAATGTTGCTGCCACTGATGTTGATGTCTAAGTTGGTGATGAAGATGCGGTCGGTAGGGAGACGCCAATCGAGGATGATGTCGTTAGCAATGATAAAATATAGCTCTCCTGCGGCGGAATTTTGAGTCTTGAAGGCACTGGCGTAGAGGTGGCCTCGGATAATTGTGACGTTGCCATTGGCATAGATGCCATAGCCTATGACACTTCCCTCATCAAGGGGGGCCATTTTGGGTTTTGCAACAGCCCAGGCGTTGACTTGGCCACCGCAAAAGGTAATGTTGCCAGTAACCTTCATACCGTATGCGTAGTTCACCTCTCCTAAAAGTGCGGCTGGGACCTTTTCACGGTGGGTGTAGAGGGTGCCGGTGCCGAGGGTCTGGCCGTAAACGTAGAGATTGTTGTTGACAAATGTACATGCGTTCACGGTGAGCGTGGCGCCGTCGGTGAGGATGAGGTGGGTTTCCCCGTTGAAATGGAGGCTTCCGATGGTGACATTGCCGATGACGGCATACCAGCCTCCCCCTTTATTGACGGTTCCATTACTGCTACTGAGCAGGCTGACGGCGTGGGTCTGCTCCGTGCCGTCGGCGTCGATGTAGTTTGCTTCGAAGCCAGTGATGGTGGCGGTGGTAGCGGCGGCAGGCATGGTGAACGAGGCGGTGCCGTCAGGGTTGATGGTGGCGGCGTGGTTGGAGCCGTCGTTGTATTGGGCCGCGGTGATGCTCACTACAGCAGTCACTACAGCAGGAGCGCTGAGCGTGACGGTGGCGTCCGCTGCGTAGTATTCAGTGCCGTCGAGGTTGAAGCCGTCGGCATAGACGGTGGTCGAGCCGTCGCCGATGAGGGTGCCGTCTGTACGCACTGCGGCAGCAGGCTCGGTGAGCGTCAGAGGATATACTGGCGTGATGTCATTGGGTATGATGTGGAAGATGTAGCCCTTGTTGAAGTAGAAGTTATGGCCCTGCTGCGTGATATGGTTGCAGTGGGCGAAAGAGAAGTTGCCACCACCTTCATTGGTGAGGTTCGTCGCGCTGCCAAAAACAACGGCACAGTCGGTAACAGAAAGTTGTGAGCACCAGCCCACCAAGCCGCCGAAGCCGAATGTAGTGCTGCTGACGAAAGCGCCGTCGAAAACGCAGCGCACACATTCCACATTGTAGGCTTGGCCCACGAAACCGCCGTAATAATGGTTGGTGCTCGAACCCGTATAATTGGAAGTGATGGTGACATTGCTGCGGCAGTCGGTCAGGGTGATGGTGTTGTCTGTCATGGCAGACCGGGCGATGAAACCGCCAACAATCGCTGCTGGATTCTCAATGCTGCCTTCCACGGTGAGGTTGCTGATGGTGCAACCATAATAGCTAACGTTGTCAATAAGCCCGCAGCCTTCGTAGGTCATGTTGATTGAAATCGTGTGATGGTTGCCATCGAGGTGGCCACAAAAAAAGGAGAGCGATTGGGTTACATTGACAAGGTCGGTGTCGAGGCGGAAGTGCTTGCCGTTGGTGTTGCTTATCGTATTCGACATCAAGACGAGGTAATCCCAGCCTGCTTGGTCGCTGATGACGTAGGGATGCTCCTCCGAGCCGTCGTTGCCCTCGCCCCAGTTGTCGCCTACATCGTCGAGGAAGGTCGCGCTGACGGTGACATCGTGCTGCGGCATGGTGAAGGAATAACCGCCGCTGTTGGTGGGTGTGATGACGTGGTCGGTGCCTTCGTTCCAGGTCACCGTTCCGATGTAGTAGTCTTCGTCGGGGGTCACGGTGAGGTCGAGGGCCCGGGCGGTTTGCCCCGTGGCTATTGCCACTATCGTCAGCAGAGCGGCGATGAGTTTTTGGATAGATAGATGTTTTGTCATATTCGTTGATGTTTGATGTTGTCTGTTCGTGTTCCCCCTGACTGCGCTGCGCTTGTCGAGGGTTAGGCAAGGGCTGCCGTACAAATAAGACGGCCTTACAATCCTTATTATTCAATCACCATCTTCTGTGTCTTTAGGTCGTTGCCGTTGATGAGGCGTAACACGTAGACGCCTGGGGCCATTCCGTTGGTAGAGACGTGGCGCGCCGCGTCTCTACTGACGATGAC
>JAEEGJ010006379.1_pt1 | contig 35414 bp, 26 predicted proteins | sample 8958761 | NCBI WGS metagenome assembly JAEEGJ01 (sample SAMN16246546, study PRJNA631951) | gut metagenome | biome: gut microbiome; feature: rumen; material: RS-attached | host: Bos | place: Iran: Karaj | collected 2018-10
GAATACATCGGACGCTTCATGAGCCTCTGCTCGCAGTATATCGACAAACTCGACAATTACCGCAAGATGGTGAACAAGAAGATGAAGAACAAGGAGCTCGACGAGCTGTTCCGCATCTCGAAATCCACCGAATTGAAGGAACACGAGCTCGAGGAGCTGCTGCAAAACTTCGACTCCGTCTTCCTCCACCTCTTCCCCGATTTCGTCGAGGAGTTCAATGCCCTCCTCCAGCCCGAGATGCAGATTCGTCCGAAGGAGGATAGCCGTCTGACCACCGAGCTCCGCATCTTCGCCCTCATCCGTCTGGGCATCGAGGACTCGTCGAAGATAGCCGAGTTCCTGCACTACTCGGTCAACACCATATATAATTACCGTGCGCGCATCAAGAACGGCGCCACCGACAGCCGCGAGAGTTTCGAGCGCAGGGTGAAGAAGTTAGGACTGATATGAGGAAGGCTTTCGTCCATATCACGTTGGCTGTGGCCATGCTGGCCGTCGGCGGGGCAGTCTACCTGCTGTGGCGGCCTCAGCGGCTCGTGATGTCGCACGTGGCCGACTGGCTGGGGTTCTCCGATGCCATCGGCCGCTGGCGCGCAGCTGTCGAGGGCGTAGTGCTGCCCGAGTGGAGCGTCTTCTGCCTGCCCAATGCCCTCTGGTCTGCGGCCTATATCCTCACCGCCGATGCCGTCACGTCGGGCGGCCCGCTCTCGCAGCGGCTGACGGTCGCCTCGCTGATCCCTGCCGTCGGACTGGTCTCCGAGGCCATGCAGGCGCTGGGGCTGCTGCCGGGAACAGCCGACTGGCTTGATGCCCTCGCCTACGCACTGCCATATCTCGTATATCTCACTTGCATACAAACTTATAAAACTCAAATGATATGAAACTCACAGGTAAACAACTGACCATTATCGTCGTCGCCATTGCCGTCGTTTTCGTCGCAATGGCCATCATGACGATGGTTATCGACGACGAAGGGAGTACAACGGTGACATCCGACGGTGATAAGGAGGAGCAAGTCGACTCCGTCAACCAGGAAGAGAAGAAAGACAGCGTCATCGTGAACGAACCCCTTGAGGGCGACCCCTACAAGGAACTCGACGAACTGATCGGCCTCGATGCCGTGAAGACCGAGGTTCGCTCACTCGCCAATTTCGTGAAGATCCAGAAGCAGCGTCAGGAGAAGGGACTCAAGACGCCCAAGCTCTCCTACCACCTCGTCTTCACAGGTTCTCCGGGAACGGGTAAGACCACCGTCGCCCGCATCGTCGCCCGCATCTACAAGGATCTCGGCATCCTGAAGAAAGGTCACACCGTCGAGACTGACCGCTCCGGACTCGTGGCTGAATATGTCGGACAGACGGCTCAGAAGACCAACGCCATCGTCGACTCGGCCCTCAACGGCGTGCTGTTCATCGATGAGGCCTACGCCCTTGTGCCCGAACATGCTGGCTCCGACTACGGACAGGAAGCCATCTCCACCCTGCTGAAGCGTATGGAGGACGACCGCGACAAGCTCGTCGTCATCATCGCCGGCTACAACAAGGAGATGAAGCGCTTCATCGACTCCAATCCTGGTCTCCAGTCGCGCTTCAACCGCTACATCAACTTCCCCGACTACACGGCTGAGGAGCTCGTCAGAATCTTCCACATGTACATGAAGAAGAACGAGTACACCATCGCCGCCGATGCCAATGAACTGCTGAAGGAACGGCTCGAGACGGCTGTGGAGAACAAGGATCGCAACTTCGGTAACGCCCGCTACGTGCGCAACATCTTCGAGAAGGCCATCCAGGCACAGGCCAACCGTCTCTCGAAGTCCTCCGGCCTCAGCCAGCGCGAGCTCACAGAGATCACCGCCGAAGACCTCGACCGCGCTTTCGGCGTCCGCTGATTCCCCATATAGGGCTTTTTCAGTTGTTCCGACGTCAGTTACGGCTTGTTCCGATATCTGATACGACTTGTCCGAGCGTCATCTATCCCCCTATAGATGACGCTCGAACGAGTCGTAGATGATACTTGATCAGATACGTTCTATTGGGAAGACACCATCGACGGCGAAGACCGTTAAGGTTATCCTAGAAATAAAGCAAAAGAGCGGCAGGCCTCCCATCAGTCGGAGTCTGCCGCTCTTTACTTTTTACCTTTAAAAAGGTCCGTACCCCATACAACTCGTGGTCGTAATGGCCGTCAGGAAGGCCGTGAGCGCAGCTACTATCATCTTCACCGCCAGCTCAATAATCCTTTGCTTCTTCATAATTTGAAGATTGAAGTTTGAAATTTGAAATTTGCCCCAGCGCATTAAGGATTGTCGTCGCTGCCTGGATTATCATTCGAACCTGGATTGTCGGTGCTGCCGGGGTTGTCGTTGCTACCCTGATTCTCCGTGTTCTCGGTGTTCTCAGGATCCTCCACGGTGCCGGCGTCAGCCGAGGTCACACGCTTCACCTCCTTGCCCGTGCGGTCGTAGCACGTGATCTGGATTGCCGTGTCGGCCAGCTCGTCCTTCAGCTCCTGCGCCGGGGTGAAGATGATACGGCGGCTCTTGATGAGCGAGGTCTTCACGTCGTTCACGTCCTCAACGCTCTTGGCGCGCAGGCCGAAGCGCATCGTTCCCAGACCGGGCAGAGCCACGCTGTGACCCTCGGTCGCCCAAGCCTTGATCACCTCACCGGCCGCATCCCAGCAGGCCTTCATCACACCCTTGCTCACGCCGCTGCGGAGGGCTGCCTCACGGATCACCTTGTCCTGTGCCAGAGCGATGTACAACTCAGGAGACATCACGTAACGCCATACGCCTGCGTCTTCCTTACTAAATTTTACCAGTCTTTCAACTGCTTTTACTTTCAATGCCATAATTAAATAGGACTCGAATGTTATTACTTTTGTTAAAATATTTTAATATGCCGGTACTGGATTATTTAGGCTTTTTGTGGCTCGATATTCCTCGTGCACTAGGAAAAATTTGCGCCCTAGTTAGGCCGTAAGTTTTTTATCCTTTCCGACGGTGCAAAGGTAGTAATAATTTTTGACACTACAAAATTTTTCGTCAACTTTTTTCAATATTTTTTTACTTTTATTTATTTTTCTCTCAGAGCGTCTTAAACGTCTTAAGTTATCTTTCATTTTTCACCCCAACGTACAAACCTGGGCAAAAACATCAAAGTCTCGCGAACCTTATATATAATATATAAATAAATTAATATATATTAACTATTCTATTTCTTTCTCTCCCTCTGTGTGTGTCATTTCCGTCTAAAAGACGCTAAGACGTTAAGACGTTTTAGACGCTTACCTCATCCATTCACCCCTCCAACCGTCTTAACCGTCTTAAGCGTCTTACGTCTTTTTTTCATTTTTGCATCATATCGTTTGGCGGTTTCAGTATTTTTGCTTACCAGAAGGGAACGACTGGCAATGCGAACACTCGCTACATCGGCTTTACCTTCGACGACGGCGCAACCAACATCGACCCCTTATCAGCTTCCGATGCTGATGAGAGCAACGCCGCCTACTACAACCTCCAAGGCCAGCGCATAGACAATCCCGCCAAGGGCCTCTATATCAAGAATGGGCGCAAAGTCGTGATAAAATAGAATGAGTCGCATCCCGAACGGTCATTTTTATGCCTAAAAAACAAATAAGGATTTAATATTTTGGTGGTTTCGCCAGAATGTCGTATCTTTGCGACAGCAAATGATACAGTTCGTTAAAACCCTGATTGCCGGTATCAAGGAAGGTGCCATTGCCGCTTGGTACGATTTGAAATGGTACATCTGTATCATGGCTGTCATACTTGTAGTATATCTGGCCTTCTCGGCGATCAAGAAAATCTGTACACATGTCGGAAAAATCATCAAAGGCAAAGCATCCGGCCAAGACTGACATCGCGGTGTTGCTGCTGTTCTTTACACGCAGCGACACGTTCCAGCAGGTGTTTGATGCCGTGCGTCAGGCACGCCCCTCGAAGCTGTTCCTCTATCAGGACGGGCCCCGTGGAGAGCAGGACATGGCCGGTATCGAGGCATGCCGCAGGATAGTCAGTGACGAGCAGATAGACTGGGACTGCGAGGTGCATCGCCAGTATCTTGAGAAGAATCAGGGCTGCGACCCCTCGGGATTCCTCTCACACCAGTGGGCGTTCTCACTGGCCGACAAGGTGATTGTGCTGGAGGATGACGTCGTGCCGGCACAGTCGTTTTTCCCCTTCTGTAAGGAGATGCTCGACCGTTATGAGCACGACGAGCGGATCTCGATGGTGGCAGGCTTCAACATCGACGAGGAGACGGGCGACTGCGGCGACGACAGCTATTTCTTCACGTCGGCCTTCAGCATCTGGGGGTGGGCTTCGTGGCGGCGCGTGGCTCAGCGATGGGACCCTGCGTACGGCTTTATGCGTGACCCGCAATCGTTGCAGAAGCTGGAGACCGTGGCCAGGGAGCGCCGTCTGCGCAGCGACATGATGCAGATGTTCCGCGACCACAGCCAGAGCGGCAAGGCCTATTTCGAGACCATCTATTGGAGTGACATGCTACTCCATGACTGTCTGGCCATCATGCCGCAGAAGAATCAGATCAACAATGTGGGACTGACGGGCGACTCCACCCATTTCTCTGCGGAACTGAAGACCACGCCCCACCGCATCCGCAGGATGTTCACCATGCAGCGCCACGAGCTGGCATTCCCGTTGCACCATCCTGCCGCCATCGCAGAGAACAAGGCCTATCTGGAGCGGCTCTACCGCGCCAATGCGTGGAACCATCCCTGGATCAAGGTTCAGAACTCTATCGAAGAGCTGCTGCTGAACTTGCGCTACGGCAACTTCGGGCAGATCTACAGGTCGTTGTCACGACGCCTGCGGAAATGGACAGGAAATGAAAAACACCGTTAGCGGCGGCGGGCGATGACGTAGATGATGACTGGTGCGCCGATGAGGGGCGTGACGGCATTCAGGGGGATCACCCCGCTCTCGCCAGGCAGATAGCAAATCAGATTACACACAAGGGCAACGACTGAGCCACAGAGCAGCGTGGCAGGCAACAGCTGGCGGTGATTGTCGGTTGTCAACAGCAGTCGCGCGATGTGGGGCACTGCCAGTCCGATGAACGCCACCGGGCCGCAGAAAGCCGTGGTGATGGCGGAGAGTACACCCGTCACGATGAGCAGCCAGTTGCGCACCCTGAGGATGTTCACCCCGAGGTTCTCGGCATACTGGTCGCCCAGCATCAGGGCATTCAGCGGCTTGATGAGCAGCATTGCTCCGAAAAGCCCTGCCACCGACACCGTGACAAACACAGGCATCACCGACATTGACACGCCGCCGAAGGAGCCCATGCCCCACACCATATAGGACTTGACGCCCTCGTCGGTGGCGAAGAAGTTGAGCAGGGAGATGGCAGAATTGGAGATATAGCCGATCATGATGCCGATGATGAGCAGCATCACGCTGTTGCGTACAAGGGTGGAGAAGAAGAAGATAATGCCCATCACAGTCATGGCGCCGACGAAGGCTGCCAGAAGGATGGCGGCAAACCCGCTGAACTGGAGGGAACCCACAGAGAGTCCGCCTCCCAGAAGGAGCATGACCAGAGCCACGCCCAGTCCTGCTCCGCTATTGATACCAAAGACACTCGGACCCGCCAACGGGTTACGGAAGGCCGTCTGCAGCAACAATCCGCTGACGGCGAGGGCAGCGCCGCAAAACGTTGCAGTCATGGCCTGAGGCAGGCGCGACTGGAGGATGATGAACTGCCAGGAAGCTTTCACGCCCTTGTCGCCGATCAGGATGCGGAAGACATCCTCGGGAGGGATTGAAACAGACCCCAGCAACAGATTCAGGACAAAAAGCACCACGATGAGCGCACCAAGACCTATACAGTATAGCAAGCCTCTACTCATCCTCTCACAAAGCTCAACCTTTCGTGTATCTGACGGCCAACAGCACGATGTCGCTCTGCGGCTCCGTGCCGCCGGTGAAACGCTCGAGGGCATCCTGCATGCTGGTGATGAACGGCTTCGGGTTAGGATCAAGCTTCATACCCTGCAGGGCTGATCCGAGCAGCCGTTTCTCACCGAACTTCTTATGTTCTGCATTTTCGGCCGTCAGCAGTGCGCCTGTGTAGAAGAAGAGCAGGGTACCGGGCTTCAAGGTCATCTCCTGCGCGGTAAAGGTGTAGCCAGCCTTGGCACCGATGGGCACGTTTTCGTCAACCTCCAGGCGATCCAGGTCATCATCCATCAGCAAGGGGACGTATTGTCCTGCATTACTGTAGTGCAGGCTTCCCGTGGCGAGATCGAGCACGCCGAGGAAGAGCCGCAGGAGGCCTTCTGTCCTGTCTTCCTTGCAGACAGCACTATTGATGGCTGTGAGAATCCGCTCGGGCTCTGTCTCAAGGGCAGAAGCCGTACGGAACTGGACTTTTGTCAGCGTCGTGAGGATGGATGCCTGAACACCCGTTTCATCCGTATCGCCGATACAGAAGAACAGTTTCCCGTCGCGGATGTACCCGTCGTAGAGACAGCGTCCCTCCGACTTCCCCGGCACCAGTGAGATATGGGAAGAGAGGCTCTTGCCCTGGGGCAGGCCTGAGGTGACAAACGTGTGATGGATGGCCTGTGCGATGCGCTGTTCGGTGGCTGTACGCTCTTTCTCCGTGGCGCTGGTCTCCAGTTCCTCATAGGCTTCCTTCAGCTCACGATGGGCCATCACCAGCTGGCGCCCGGTATAGCGGCGGTAGAACACATAGCCCAGGAAACAGAGGAAGAGCAGAACTAGCAGGATATTCCAGTGCAGACGAGCCTTGTTAGCCTCTTCTTCCTGCTGCTCCGTGAGTTTCTCGACATTCTCCACGATCGTGGCCTGTTCCTCCTTCTCAAGCTGGTTAGCCTGGTCAAAGGCAGGCTTCAGCAAGTCACAGATCTGCATGCTCACGGCGATGGCAGAGTCGCGGCGGCCGGCTATGAGATTGGTCTGATACTTCTTCAGCAGCAGCGTCTCGATATCGTCGAGGAGCCTGTTTGAAGACTGCTCGCCCATCAGGGCATCCAGACTGCGGTAGTTGTCGGCAGCCTCTCCCCATCGCTCGGCAGTGAGCAGATATTCGTTGGCCATGATGCGGCCCTCAGGGATCTTACTGAACTGCGTTGTCTGGAAAGCCTCATAGGCTTGTTCGGCATCCTCCTTTTTTTCCAGGCCCTGATAGGCCAGCGCCTTATAGAGGTTGAATCGTGCCAGCTGCTTGTCCATGTAGTCGGTATTGGCATCGGGACGCTGCTCGTAGTCGGTGAGCAGTCTGCCGAAGCGTTCAATCCACTGGAGGGCACTCTCATAGTTCTTGATGGTGATGAGGGCGTAGGAGATGTTGATCAGCCCCGCGAAGGCATCCTTATAGGCTGCGTCGGTATGGTTCTTCGAGATATTGTCCAGATGCTTCTGGTAGGCGCGGTCGAAGCCGTCGTAGGTAGTCTCGCCCGACTCCCCGATTCCCGCCTGACAGCATCCGATATAGATGAGCAGGTTCACGTAGTCGCTGATGGTGTCACAATGTTCCTCCTCGAGCTTTGCGACCACGGGGATGGCGTCTCTCAAGACTGACACATAGTCGCCGCGGACGGTCAGGAGGTTGGCCAGACGGCTGGCTGACTTTGCATAGACATCCATGTCCTCCTCGCTGCCGGTGTTCTCCACAGCAGCCAGCGATGCCTTCCAATAGAACTCCGCCATGCGCTTCTTATTCAGCCTGTCGCTGGCATAGCCTAGCCAGTAATAGGCCTTTGCCTGTGAAAGACTGCCTTCGTCAGACAGACTGTCGGCCAGGGTCATCAGACGCTCGTAGTCCTTGGCTTTATGAGCTTTCTCTATCAGTTTATCGGCTTCTACACTTTGCTCTTTCCGCTCTCCACTTCCGCAGGCCGTTGCGAACAAGGCGGTCATCATGATGATAAGCATCCAAAGATTCTTCTGCTTCATATCCGGTTTCAAGTTTTTGATCATTCTGCCTGCAAAGATACACAAAAGTTAAGAATTTAGAGTTAAGAATTAAGAAAAAATGAGTTATGGCAGCTATTTTTCCTCACTCTTACCTCTTATTTCTTAATTAAATTAGTATCTTTGCACCCAAACTAACAATAGATGAATCCTATGACCGTAAAATTATTCAAGGCTTTGCTGTCAGGACTGATACTCCTGACTTCCACCCCGGCTACAGCAACAAAAGTCCTCGGACTGAAAGTGATTGACAAGAACTACCTCATGGTACATTTCCGTGACGGTGAAGTGCATTACCGCGACAATGGCAGCGGGCCCAGTGCCTATCTCGGCCACTCCTTCGCTGAGGGCGACGATACGCTGCTGGTCTTCGGAGAGCGCCTGAAGGCAGCCGAAGCCCAGGAGGCGGGTCTCTGGCAGGTGAGCTCGGACGACGACAAGGCCTTCGGCAGGCTACAGCCGCTGAATGTCTGGCGGAAGTCGAAGCCGATGAATACGGACCATACGCTGACGAGTGAGAACGACCACTGGCTGTTCCTCGAGTTGCCCCAGCCGATGAAGCAGGGCTGCACCTATACCGTCAGCATTCCCAAGGGTATCGGCGCCGACAAGGAATCGGCAACGGTAAAGTTCGACATCTGGAACGCTGAGTCGGAGGCCGTCCACGTGAACATCATAGGCTACTCGCCCGCAGAGCAGACTCACGCCGCAGACCTCTACCTGTGGCTGGGCGACGGTGGGCAACGCGACTACAAGAGCTGGGAAGGCCGCAGGGTATATCTATATAATGTGAACACGAAGAAGAAGACGAATGCGGGTGTGGTGAAGCTGTGGAAGAAAGCTGCCGACGCCGAACAGGAGGCAGGCGGGAAAGCGCTGACAGGCACCGACGTCTGGAACATCGACTTCAAGGGTGCTACGCCAGGACGTTATCGCCTGGTGGTGGAGGACGTGGGCTGCAGCATGGACTTTGACATCGCCTCAGACGTCTATTACCAGCCCTTCCGCTACTCTGTCCGCGGCTACTATTACATGCGTCTCGGTGAGCCCAACGACCTGGAACACGTATGGCCCGTACCACGTCAGCCGCAGTTCATCCCGGAGACCGATCCCAAGGGACTGACGGTCTATAAGACAGACTTCCACCCCTTCTGCCAGGAATGGCGCGACCTGCATACCGACGTCTGGGATGAGCCCCACTTCAAGCCTGCCCTCGCCTCGCGCTTCTGGCAGCACCGTCTGACAGGAAGTCCTGTGAACACGGAGGTGAAGGGCGGTCACTCTGACGCTATGGACTGGGACCGACACCTGGCTCACGTGAGCAATATCTACGACATGCTGCTGCCCTATATCCTGTCGGGCGGACGGCTTGCAGATGATAACCTCGGCATCCGTGAGAGCGGCAACGGCATCCCCGACATTATCGACGAAGCCCGCAACGAAGTGGACTTCTTCCTCTCGATCCGTGACGGCGAGGCCTATTCGCAGGGCGTTACCAATCCCGACGTCAATTGGAGCGTGATGTACCAGGCAGGCTGTACGACGATGGCTGCCTGGGCCAATGCCGCCAACTGTGCCATCACCGCCGAGGCCTTCCGACTGAACGGGAATGACTCGCTCCGTGCGTATTACACCTCGGAAGCCATCAAGGCCTTCAGCTACGCCTCGAAACAGGAATGGAGCCAGCTCGACGACTTGCAGGATATCGGCAGCATGCAGATGAGAGGCCGCGACTTCCGTCAGATGGCCGCTGCCTACCTCTATAACCTCACTGGTGATGAAGCCTGGGAGAAGATCTTTGCCGAGGAGAGCATGATCAAAGACGCACAGTCGGCTGTGTTCAGCAAGGGCCGCCACGGTTTCTTCGGCGTTGGCGTGATGCACGAGGAGAACAAGAATATCGTCCCCTTCTGCCAGATCTGGGCTGCCGCCGCCTACCTCACCTGTCCACAGCCGCGCCACTATGCGGAGCTCTACGCTAACCTCAAGGCGAGTATCAACGGGCAGGCCGAAAGCTATAACATCGGCCACATGGCGCAGCGCCCTTCGCGCCGCAGTGCCAACGACAGCCGCTGGCAGACGTCGCAGAACCTGCAGCTCGTGATGCTTGCCCACTACATTGCTGACAAGGCCAGAAAGAAGGAACTGGAACACGTGATGTACACTGAGGCAGGTTGGGCGATGGGGCGTAACCCAGGTAACATCGTCGAGATGACAGGGCTCGGAGAGCGTCATATCACCGACTGCTACACCACGGGGCGCAACGACGGGGCACCAGAGTGCCACCCGGGACAGACACCCTTCAACGGCACCGAGACCTGGTCGCCAGGCCATAACGGCGGTGATGCCCGCGTCATAGTGGCCTACTGCTATCCGGAGTGGAAAATAGAAAGCGGGCGCCAGATGACTACCTGGCCCCTGCAGGAGTCGTACTTCAACCAGCGCTATTTCTGGGTGAACGGCGAGTTCACGCCCCGTGAGACCATGCGTGGCAAGATGGCCCTGCTCGGCTATCTCTACGCTATCAGATAAACGGCATCAGGGCTCCCTGAGGTTCAGCAGGCGCAAGGCCCGCTCGTAATTCTCGCCCTCGCCCATCTGACTGGCGAGTACCTGACGGATGTTCCTGAATTTATCGAAGTAGGCCTGAAGCGTTTCCTCCTGCTTCTCAGGGTGATAAGAGAGGCGTAGCGGTGTAGCTTCCAGATAGCCGAAGTCCTCGGTATAGACCATGCCGGCTTCGTGCTGCTTGAAGTCCTTTACGACCGTCAGGATATGGCGGAAACTGGCCTTGGTGCCATCCACCAGTGCCGATGCCTCAGGCATCTCTATCTCTACGGTGACGCCTGTTGCGCAGTTCACCATCCCCAAGGAAATCTTCGCTTCGAGGTTCATGCCGTCGTAGGTGAAAGGCAGTGCCTTGCCTTGGCATGAAACGCTCAGCGGAGCCTTCTGGCAGGGGAGTGCCACCTCATATTGGCGGGAGGCGGGCATATCCTGATACTGTCCCTTACGTACGCCGATGGTAACACTCAGACGGTCGCCGTTGCGGGTGTAACTGAGGGGTGTGACAGCATATTCCACAGCGTAGTTCTTGTCTTCACCGTTGTCCTCATAGAGCAGGAACTCGCCCTTGTCTGCTCCCGGGAACACGCGCACCGTCACAGCCTGCTCCGTACCAGAGAGATTCTTGAGCTTGCCAAAGTAGGGGATGATACTTCCTGCCTTGACATAGACGGGGTACTCGTCGATTGTGAAGCAGCGTTCACAGGTCCTGCCGCCCTGTAGCATCTCGCCTGTCTCGTATTCCAGCCACTCGCCTTCCGGCAACCATACCTTGACGCTGGCATAGCCGTTCTCAGGGTTCACCTCGTTGATGACAGGGGCAATAAGCATCTTGTCGCCGAACATGAACTCCTCTTTGAAGTCGTAAGCCTCTTTCGCCTCGGGATATTCATAGTAGAGCGGACGACAGAGGGAGACGCCTGTCTCATAGGTCTGTCGCGCCATCGTATAGATATACGGCACCAAGGTATAGCGGCCATTGATGACGTTGGCCAGGCGCTGTTGTGTCTCAAATCCGAAGGCCCACGGTTCCTTGTTCAGTCTGGGGTCTTTGGTGCTGTGGGAGCGGATGACGGGCAGATACTGTCCCATCTGCATGGCCCGTGTGTAGAGTTGCGGCTCTACGGGCGAGCCCCACTTCTTGCTCTGGTGTCCGCCAATGTCATGACTCCAGTAGCCATAGCACACATTGGAGGCCGTGGAGTTGAAATAAGGCAGGAACTTCAGGCTCTTCCACGTGATGAAGGCATCGCCCGAGAAGCCCACCTGATAACGATGGTTACCCAGTCCTCCCCAGCGGTGATAGAGCATGGGGCGCTTCGTGCCGTTGCGTTCCATGTCTGAAAACCAGATGTAGTTGCACCAAAACACATTGTCGAGACTCTCGATGGCCCGGTCCTTAGGCCACTGCTGCCAGTCGAGCCACCAGAAATCCACGCCCTCGTCCATATATGGATGGAGATAGGTATCGAAGAGAGCCTTCACGAATGGCTTGTCAGAACCCAGCCACCGGTAATGCTGCCCGTCATCCTTGCCGAAACGCTTCATGAACTCCTTGTATTTCTTCTCATAGGGACGCACGCCATCGGCAGGGTGCAGGTTCATGGTGGCCTTCACACCCTGCTCGTCAAGATATCTCAGGAATGCCTTATAGTCGGGGAACAGCCGCTCATTCCAATCCCATCCCGTCCATCCGCCGCCAGCCTCAGGACTGATGGGATGCCAGTCCATATCGATGACCAGCACATCCAAGGGCAAGTCAAGTCGCTGGAAGTTAGTGATCAGGTTGCGGAAGTCCTGATCACTGTAGCTCCAGTAGCGGCTCCACCAGTAGCCGAAGGTATAGCGTGGCGGCAGGGGAACCTTGCCTGCGAACTTCGTGTAGGAATGCAGGGCACCCTTGTAGTCGTGACCATAGGCCATGAAGTACCAATCCTGGGCTCCCTCGGCACCATGGCGCTCTGTCACCCAGTCCCAATCTTCGGCACCGTCGAAGAGCAGGCCTTTGCTGTCGTCGATGAGCGTCCACCCGTCAGTGGCGAGGATGCCGTCCTCGATGGGCATCTCGTGCTTGGGATCGTACTGGTATTCCGAGCCGTCGTAGCCGTCAAGTGTGCGGTAAGTTCCTTTCAGGTTGCCCTTCTGCTTGGTACCTGGTGTCCAGACGAAGGGTGTGGAGATGGCCTTGGTACTGCTGATGGTCAGATTCTCCTTGCTCAGCGGCGCCGTATCTTTCTTATAAACAAGTTTCAGTTTTGAAGTGCTGACAACCACCTGTCGGGCATTGTCCTTCATCGTGTAATCCACCTTGGGGTACTCGCGGATGACAGCCAGAAAGCTCTTGTTATCCACAAACTTGCCGTCGGGGGCGTACTCCAGGCGGAGCGTACCCTCATCAATCAGCGTAAAGCGCACACAGGCATCCTGATACACCACATGGGCAGATGCCATCAAACCGTACGACAACATCGCACAGCAAACAATCGTTCTCAACAGGTTTCTTATCATCTTATTTTAGTCTTTGGTAAATGTCAGTTATTCACATCTGCTTGCAAATATAAGGAGATTTTCTGTTTTTTGCAAATAATTCTGTCGTTTTCTGTTGAAAACTTGCAAATATCAAAGAAAAAGGCTATCTTTGCAGCAAACTAGAATATTAAACATGACTAAGAAGAGAATTCTGATTACAATCTTTGCCTGTATAACAACCATATCTGCTGCGGCACAGAAAGAAAGCTGTTCCGCTGCCAAGTGCCCGCCCATCACCCCAGCCTGGGCTTTGGGGCACATTGTATGGGAGGACAGTCTGAACACGACCGCTGCTGCCGAAGGACTTGTGAACGGCTATCTTGAAAGGGGTATTCCTGTGGATGCCGTCATTATAGACAGCCCGTGGTCGACAACCTACAACGACTTTAACTGGGACCGCCAGCGCTATGCCGATCCATCTCAAATGATCAAGGGCTTCAGCGACAAAGGCGTTAGGACGATTCTTTGGCTGACAGGCAACGTGAACGAACAATGCAAGGACACACCCCAGCAGAAGAGCGCGACCTACGACGAGGTGGTGAGCAAGAACTACGGTGTTGATAACAGCAAGCCCTATACCTGGTGGAAAGGCTATGGGCAGCATATCGACTTCACTAACCCCGAGGCCACCCAGTGGTGGTACGGACAGCTCGACAAGGTCTTCACCGACGGTGTCTATGGCTGGAAGACAGATCAGGGCGAGCAGCATCTACCTGCCTCGTTTGAGACCTCAAAGGGCCGCATGACCAACGAACAGTTCCGTCATTACTATTACGATGCGATGTACGACTACACCGTCAGCCGCAAACGCGACGGTATCATCATCGCACGGCCTTTCTCTCATCAGGGCGGGCTCGAGGCCAGTGTGGCGAAGATGAGCATGGGCTGGTGCGGTGACTTCACAGGCAGCTGGAAGGGACTGAAGCATCAGATTGACAACATCTACCGCTCGGCACAATATGGCTACGGTGCCATCGCCTGTGAGGTGGGCGGTTTCTGGGAAGACCGTTCCGACGGCATCCAGCTGACGCGTTATGCCCAGTTCGGCTGTATGACGGCTGCCATCATCAATGGTGGCATGAACGGTGCCCTGACCAACCACCTGCCCTGGTGGCACAGTCAGGAGGTGGAAGAAGCCTACCGCTGGTGTATCAACTGGATGAAGCAGCTCGTGCCCTATAAGTTTTCTGCCATCGTCGATGCCCATCTGAATGGCGGCTCGCTGTTGAAGAATACAAGCTTCGAGGAGGAGAGCCACCTGCTGGGCAACGATATCTTCACCAAGGCTATCACAACCGAAGGAGGCCAAGCCACTTTCCTGCTGCCTGGTGAAGATGAGTGGATAGACTTTTGGACGGGGGAGCGCTATCAGGGAGGCACATCTGTCTCGAAGACCTACCCCCTCAACCAATTCCCTCTGTTCATACGTGCAGGAGCCATTATTCCGTTACAGCGCGATAAGCTTATGTTCGTCATCTACCCAAAGGGCAAGACCGTCCGAAAGTTCCACCTGCCGAAGGGCGACGGTGTCGACTATTTCGACTGTACAGTCAGTTATGACGAGGCAGAAGGATGTCTGAAGACAGATCCGAAGCTGCCTGGTGACTACACCTTCATCATTGGTGACACTTTGAAGATAAATAATCCAGATAACTAACAACAACTCAATTATGAAAAAATTACTGTTTATCGTTCTGACACTCTGCGCTGTCATGACAGCAGCAGACCTTCAGGGGCAGCCGCTCTTGAAAACCCATGTGGAGACAGGCGACATTGAGGGTGTCCTCGACGAAAGTCTCGCAGTTTACAAAGCCATTCCCTATGCAGCACCGCCCGTAGGCAATCTGCGCTGGAAGGCTCCGAAGCCCGCCCTGCCGTGGGAGGGTGTGCGCAAGGCTGATGAGTTCGGCCCCATGCCCCCGCAGCCCACACGTCCTGGACGTACGGCCGATATGATGAGCGAGGACTGCCTCTACCTCGGCATCGCCACACCAGCCACCTCAGCCAATGACCGCCTGCCCGTGATGGTGTGGATCCACGGTGGCGGATTCCAGACAGAGTGGTATGGCGGTGACCTGTGGAAATACCTTGCTATGCGTGGTGTAGTCATCGTCAGTGTGGAGTACCGCACGGGAGCGCTTGGCTTCATGGCCCATCCTGAACTGACGAAGGAAGACAAGAACGGACACTCCGGCAACTACGGCATCCTCGACCAGATCTTCGCCCTGCAGTGGGTGCAGCGTAATATCACCAACTTCGGAGGCGACCCCACCAACGTCACTATCTTCGGCGAGAGTGCCGGTGCCATCAGCTGCAGCATCCTCTGTGGCTCTCCGCTAGCCAAGGGGCTCTTCCACCGTTGTATCAGCCAGAGTGGCGGATCGTTCGCACCCTGGACAGACAAACCCCGTTCATTAGGTATGGATGCCTCACAGAAGGGTGCTGAGCAGCAGGGCTTGGCCTTCCAGCAGCACCTGAAGAAAAAGAACCTGAAGCAGCTCCGTCAGATGGACCCCATGTCGCTCTGCGATGGTAATGTAGGCTTTGCAGGTTTCTGGCCATGTGTGGATGGCTATGTGATTACCGACGACCAGTACCGTCTCTACGAGCGTGGTGAATATAATGATGTGCCTGTTATCGTGATGACCAACTCAGACGAGGGCGCTCTCTTCGCACCAGGCAACATGACAGCCGAGAATTACCAGAAGTCTGTCAACGGCATCTTTGGCGATTGGGCAGAAGAGGCCCTGAAGTTCTATCCTGGCAGCACTGACGATGAAGCCTGGCACGGCTTCGGCGACGCTTTCCGCGACATGGGCTTCGCATGGCCCTCCTATGCCTGGGTAAGTCTGCAGGCCAAGACAGGCAAGAGTCCTGCCTATGCAGCTTTCCTCGCCCAGCCCTCTACGATGAGCTTCTCACAGGATCCCCGTCGTCGTGGTGTGGCCCATGCTGATGACATCATGTATCTGAACGGTCACTTCCTGACCCAGCCCGAAAAGTATCCCACAGAGGCTGCTGTCGCAGAGATCATTCAGCAGTACTGGGTGAACTTCGCCAAGACAGGCAATCCAAATGCCAAGGGTCTGCCCTACTGGCCTACGTTCGACGACGCTAAGCCTACGACGATGCAGTTCTCCAACGGTGCCTCACTGATCATGCGTCCAAACCGCGAACAGGTGGACTTCGTAGACCGCTTCTACAAGGCTAAGCGCGAAGAGGCTGAGAACGGAAGAAAATAAAAAGGTGACAATATGAAGAAAATATATCTGTTTGTTTTCATGGCAGCTCACCTGCTCCAAGCAGGTGCCCAAGAGACGAAGGTAGAGTTTATGACCCCGGCTATCGTACACGTGGTGAAGGGGCAACCCACAAAGACACTCGTGATTATTGCCCAGCCTCAGGACGTGGCTGTGAAACACAGTGGGAATACCTGGCAAAGTAGTGAGCTGACGGTGAAACAGGACGCACAGGGTAACCTGACCTTCCTCACTGCCAAGGGAAAGGTACTGCTGAAAGAGAAAAGCTGCGACGCCAAGGAGGCGCGCCAGACATTTACCCTCGACAAAGGAGAGGCCATTTACGGCTTAGGTACCTTCCAGGATGGTAAAATGAACCGTCGTGGTCAGCAAAAGCGTATGGAACAGTCGAACTTGGAGGATTTCCAGAATGTCATCCAGAGCATCAAGGGCTGGGGTATCTATTGGGAAAACTATTCTCCAACATTGTTTGAGGACAATGCGAAAGGCATGACCCTCGACTCTGAGACAGGTGAGGGTGTAGACTACTACTTCATGTACGGCGGCTCTGCCGACGGTGTGATTGCCCAGATGCGCCACCTCTCGGGCGATGTGCCCATGTTCCCATTGTGGACCTTTGGCTACTGGCAGTCTAAGGAACGTTATAAGTCTGCTGCCGAGACGGAGGGTATTGTAGATAAGTACCGCGAGCTGGAGGTGCCCCTCGACGGTATCATCCAGGACTGGCAGTATTGGGGCAGCAACTATCTTTGGAACGCCATGGACTTTCTGGCAGAGGATTTTGCCAGCGGTCCCCAGCTGATCAAGAACGTCCATAAGAAGCATGCCCACTTCATGATTTCCATCTGGGCGAGCTTCGGGCCTCAGACCAAGCAGTTCCGTGAACTTGATGAGAAGGGCTTGCTGTTGCCTATCGAAACGTGGCCACAGAGTGGCATCTCCCATATCTGGCCACCTGTGATGGACTATCCCTCGGGTGTGAAGGTCTACGATGCCTTCAGTCCCGTGGCGCGTGATATCTATTGGAAGCATCTGAAGACACTCTATGACTATGGTTGCGATGCCTGGTGGATGGACTCGACGGATCCCGACTTCTTCGACCCCCGTGAGAGCGACTATGCCCACAAGGTGTATGGCGGAACCTGGCGCTCACAGCGCAATGCCTTCCCTTTGGAGACAGTACGTGGCGTCTATAATAAACAACGAGAAGAGTATTCTCTAGCCACTAACCCCTCACCCCTAACCACTAAAAGAGTCTTCATCATGACGCGCAGCAGCTTTGCCGGCCAGCAGCACTACGGTTCGAACATGTGGAGCGGCGACGTGGCTTCATCGTGGGACATGCTCCGCAAGCAGATACCCGCAGGCCTGAGTTTCTCGCTGACAGGCAATCCTAACTTTAACACCGACATCGGCGGATTCTTCTGTGGCTCGTATAACATGAGAGGCTCGGGCTCTGCACCTCAGAACCCGCAGTTCCAGGAGCTTTACGTGCGCTGGATGCAGTATGGACTGTTCTGTCCCGTCTTCCGCAGTCATGGTGCAGATGCGCCGCGCGAGATCTGGCAGTTCGGTAAGAAGGGTGAGCCCGTGTATGATGCCATTGAGCAGATGATCCGCCTGCGCTACCGGCTGATACCTTATCTCTACAGCACAGCCTGGCAGGTGACATCAGATAATGGCAGTTATCTGCGTCCGCTGTTCAGCGACTTCGTCGAGGACAAGCATGTATGGGACATGACCGATGAGTTCCTCTGTGGCCGGAGCATTCTCGCAGCGCCAATTGTCGATCCGCAGTATACTGAGGAGAAAATCATCCGCGAGAATGCGATGACAGGTTGGGAGAAGAAAGAGGTTAGTGGTGAGAGGTCAGAGTCTAGAGAATTAGATTGGACGGCTGCGAAGACGGCGGTGAAGTATCTGCCGAAGGGGGCTTTGTGGTATGACTTCTGGACGGGCAAGCCGTACAAGGGCGGACAGAGTGTCACGTTACAGACCACCCTTAACCGCGTGCCGATGTTTATCCGCGCAGGCAGCATCCTTCCTCTCGGACCAGAGATGCAGTATGTGGGTGAGAAGAGTTGGGACAACCTCGAGCTGCGCATCTATCCGGGTGCAGACGGTACATTCACCCTTTATGAGGACGAGGGCGACGGCTACAACTACGAGCGCGGCATCTACAGCACCATCAGCTTCCGATGGATTGACAAGCAGCACACGCTGGTGATCGGTGACCGTCAGGGCGAATATCCGGGCATGCTGAAGAAACGCCAGTTCACGCTCGTACTGCCCGACTGCAGCACGACGACCGTTGATTACGACGGCACAGAGACCGCGGTCTCCTTTAGGAAATGAAAAGATGTAATAATGATAAAATGAAAAAAGCAGATATGAAGAAAACCATCATTTTGGCAGTCATTGGACTGCTCGGGATAAGTGCAATGGCGCAGAAGCCCGCCATTCCCCGCGATGCAGCGCTGGAGGCTAAGGTCGAGAAGACACTGGCCCGCATGACCCTCGACGAGAAACTCGGACAGATGCTCGAACTGAACCTTGACCTGATAGGCAAGATGACGGTCGAGAATGCCAAGGTGGACCGTGAAAAGGTACGCTCGGTTATGCAGCAGTATGGACGTCCGGAATCGGAGACCGAAGAGTTGCTGAAGATGACGGATGAGCAGATCATCGAGAGGCTTGGCGGATTCCCCGTAGACATCTATAAGGGCGAGACGAAAAGAGTATGGAAACTCAATGAAGTGATGCTCGACACCCTTATCTCGAAGTGGAAGGTGGGCTCTATCCTCAATGCCCCCGGCACCCGTGCCCCCAGCGTAGAGCAGTGGCAGGAGTGGATACAGCTTATCCAGAAGAAATCGATGAAGTACCTCGGCATTCCTGATATCTACGGTCTCGACCATAATCATGGTGTCACCTACACGCAGGGTGGAACGCTCTTCCCCCAGCCCATTAACCTCGGTGCCGCGTTCAATACCGAACTGGCCCGTATCGGTGCTGAGATCACGGCCTATGAAAGTCGTGCCGCCAATTGTCCGTGGGTCTATAACCCTGTCGTAGACCTCAGCCGCGATCCCCGCTGGCCCCGTGTCTATGAGAGCTTCGGCGAGGATGCCATCGTGAATGCAAAGATGGTGGCAGCAGAGATCAGGGGTTATCAGGGTGAGGACAACAACCACATCGACCGTTTCCACGTAGGTACCAGCACGAAGCACTACTTCGCCTATGGCGCCCCCTGGACGGGTAAGGACCGTACGCCCACCTACCTCTCTCCGCAGATGCTCCGCGAGAAATACTTCGAGCCCTTCAAGGCCGCTGCCCTTGCAGGCACCCTGACGATGATGGTCAATTCCGCCTCGATCAACGGTGTTCCCGTACACGCCAGCTATGAGTACCTGACGAAATGGCTGAAGGAAGACCTGCAATGGGATGGCTTCCTGGTGACAGACTGGGCCGATATAAATAATCTGTACACGCGCGAGCACGTTGCAAAGGATAAGAAGGACGCTATCCGCATCGCCATCAATGCCGGTATCGACATGTCGATGGATCCCTACAGCGTGGAGTTCTGTATCCTGCTGAAAGAACTGGTGAATGAGGGGAAGGTTCCAATGACCCGTATCGACGATGCCGTGCGCCGTATCCTCCGTGCGAAGTATCGTTTAGGACTTTTCGACGAGCCTAACACCGGTGGCAAGGGTTTCGAGAAGTTCGGTTGTGAGGAGTTCGCCGCCGCCTCTCTCAAAGCAGCTGAAGAGAGTATTGTTCTCCTGAAGAACGAAGACAACATCTTGCCCCTTACGCCCAAATCCGTAAATAGTAAATCCGTAAATGGTAAATCCGTAAATCGTAAATTCCTTCTAACTGGTCCCAATGCCAACCAGATGCGCTGCCTCCACGGCGGCTGGAGCTACACCTGGCAGGGATCGCGCGCCGAAGACCTGTCGGAAAAGTACAACACCATCTACGAGGCTCTCTGCAATAAATACGGTCAGGAGAACATCATTCTCGAACAGGGTGTGACCTACAACGAAAACGGTGCCTATTACGACGAGAACGAGCCCCAGATCGACAAGGCCGTGGCCGCTGCCGCCCAGGCAGACGTCATCATTGCTGCCATCGGCGAGAACTCCTATACCGAGACCCCCGGCAACCTCACAGACCTCTGGCTCAGCGAGAACCAGCGTAACCTTGTGAAGGCTCTTGCCAAGACTGGCAAGCCCATCATCCTCGTACTCAACGAGGGGCGCCCGCGACTGATTGCCGATATCGAGCCTTTGGCCAAGGCCGTCGTCGATATCCTTATCCCTGGCAACTACGGTGGTGATGCCCTTGCCAACCTTCTCGCCGGCGATGCGAACTTCTCAGGCAAGATGCCCTACACCTATCCGCGTGAAATCAATTCGCTGAACACCTACGATTACAAGGTCTCAGAGGAAGTGGGGACCATGGCTGGAGCCTATAACTACGACGCGAAGGTCAGCCTGCAGTGGCCCTTCGGCTACGGCCTGAGCTATACCACCTTCGAATATGCGAACCTGAAGGTCGACAAGGCATCCTTCACGGCCGATGATATCCTCACCGTCAGTGTCGATGTGAAGAATACTGGCGACCGTGTAGGCAAGGAAGCCGTACTGCTCTACAGCAGCGACCTCATCGCCAGCATCGTGCCCGACAACAAGCGTCTGCGCGACTTCACGAAGATTGAGCTGCTGCCCGGCGAGACGAAGACTGTCACCTTCCAGCTGCCCGCCAAGAACCTTGCTTTCGTGGGGGCCGACGGCCGCTGGACACTCGAAGAGGGCGACTTCGTGCTGAAAATCGGCAACCAGACCGTAGGCACAGCCTGCTCTCAAACCAAGATCTGGGACGAGCCAAACATCTGACATAAATCGTAAATCCGTAAATTCGTAAATCGTAAATGAAAAGATTTTTTTTACTACTGACAGCCCTGCTGATTGCAATGGTCAATGGTCAATGGTCAATGGTCAATGCACAAGAGAACGAAATCCACCAGCGCTCAGAGGTCTACGAATGGCCTGCTGAGGAGCTGGTCGTGAAGAACCTAAAACAGTGGCAGGACCTGAAGTTCGGCGTACTCTTCCATTGGGGACTCTACTCCGTACCGGGCATGGTCGAGTCTTGGGCCATCTGCGATGAGAACTGGATCACCCGGGATACGACACGTACCTATCAGCAGTATATGGACTGGTACTTCGGACTGGCCGAGCAACTGCGACCCACGAAGTTCGACCCTTCGCAGTGGGCTGCCGCCTGCCGCGATGCCGGCATGAAGTACATGATCTTCACTACGAAGCACCACGACGGCTTCTGTATGTGGGACTCGCAGGAGACCGACTTCACCATCGCCCGCCACGCCTTCAAGGACGATCCCCGTCGCGACGTGCTTAAACATGTGCTTGATGCCTTCCGCGAGCAGCAGTTCACCATCGGCACCTATTTCTCAAAGCCCGACTGGCACTCCCAGTACTACTGGTGGGATGTCTATGCCAAGAAAGGGCGCAACGTGAACTACCCTATCGACCAGCACCCCCAGCGCTGGGCCAAGTACAAGCAGTTCACCCACAACCAGATGCGTGAGATCCTTACGCGCTATGGCCGTGTGGATATCCTTTGGCTCGACGGTGGATGGGTGGCCAAGGAGAACCGCGGACAGGATCTCGACATGCCCGAGGTGGCTCGCATCGCCCGCACCGCACAGCCTGGCATCATCATCGTTGACCGTACCATCCACGGTCCCTATGAGAACTATCAGACACCCGAGCGCACCATCCCCGAGACACAGCTCGACTTCCCCTGGGAGAGTTGTATCCCCCTCAGCGATGACTGGGGTTGGGTACCGCGTCCGCGTTTCAAGAGTCCCGAGAAGGTCATCGGTACACTCATTGAGATTGTGGCCAAAGGTGGCAACCTCGTCCTTGGTGTAGGCCCCACCCCTGAAGGACTGATAGAGCCCGAGAGCGTCAGCCGCCTGAAAGCCATCGGCGCATGGCTGCAGCAGAATGGCAAGGCCATCTACAACACCACCATCACCTCCCACTACAACGAGGATAACGTGTGGTTCACCCGTGCCAAGGATGGCAGCTGCTACTATGCCATCTACCGCCTCGACGAAGGTAAGACGCTCCCTGCCACCGTCAGCTGGAGTGAGAACCTGCCCAAGAAGACCATCCGCCTCGTAAGCAGCGGCAAGCGTCTGAAATACAAGATCGAGGGCAACTGCGTCACTGTCACCCTGCCCCCTGGACTGCCACAGCAGTCACTCGCCCTTGAAATCCAATAAATGGTAAATCCGTAAATCGTAAATCGTATGGCATTAACATCAACCTTGGAATTTGGCGACAACAGCATCAGGCACTACCACAAGCAGTACCTGATAGCTGATTGCCGGCTTTTGTTCGCCCGCCCCTACAATGGCTTCATGCCTGAGGGAGCTGCCCGTTGCGAACGCGTGGAGGTCACCGTCGTTGCCCCAGGCAAGGATGACCTCGGACTGATGGAGTGGTTCGACTCCCAAAGTGTACAGAACGGACGGATCGTCATCCGCCAGACCAGTGAGTCCGGCGATAACGAGTCCGATGTTCAGACTCTCTATTTTGAGGAAGCCAAGTGCTTCTCGCTCTCCGAGATGTATGATGTCAACGTTTCCCGCCGCCGCCTCCTTAAGCTGGCCATCGGTGCAGAATCGTTAGATATCGACGGTGTAGCCCTAACTTCTCACCTCTAACCCCTATAACTATGGCTACTCTGTATTCAAACGAACTGAAGGCCCTCGTCGTGGCCGAGGATTTCCTCGAGAATCCCATGCATGTGCTGAGAGAGAACTGCATGACTGTCCAGCACTTCGACTACCAGTGTGTGCGCAAGCGCAACAGCTCAGGTGCCACCTACGGCCCCACGGAGCCCGTCATCCTGAAGTTCACCGTCCGCGTGGGCTCACCGATGGATGCGCGCTTGTTCTGCCGCTATCTTATCTCTAATGTTCCCGAAAACTACTCGTTCCTCTTCAATGCCACCTTCAATGCCAACCAGCGGTTGGTCAACTATGAAGACGGCATGGTGGTCAACGGCTATGTGGTCAGCATCGAGGAGAACTACAATGCCGGAGTTTCCGAGACGGGTGAGCAAGAGCAGATACTGCTCAATGTGACCCTGCTGGCATGCTCCGTAACCTATCTGAGTCGCGATGAGCGTAATCATCTGAAAAGTGTGTTTATTCAATAACTAAAACTGTTACTGATTATGGCATTAAAATTAGTTATATTTGACGTCGAAAGTTTTAAGAACTCAGGCGACTCAACCACTACGGCAGCTTCAGTTGCCCTGAAGACTGACGATACTACTGCAAACCTGATTCTCACGAATGTCAATAGTGAGAAGCAGCAATATAAGCTCAGCCTGCCGAGCCTGTCATTCCAGAAGAAGATGTATCAGCCTACAGAAGTGACGGCTACCCTTCTGATTGAAGCTATCACGGTCAACGGTCAGAAACAGAAATGGAATTCTATCGACAAAGACTCGCTGACGACTTTATTCAAAGACAAGAAGATTTCACTCTATGACTATACCGGAGTTACGACTGTAAATGGCATAGATACAATTCCTGCCGCCAACTACGTAGGCAGCGACTTCTATGTACATGAGATACAGCCAACATTCAAGTCTGATTCGCTGGTTGTCGCGCTGAAGATCAGTAGCCCCGACAAGCAGATGACGCTGAAGCAGGGCTGTCGCATGTTTGTCGCCAAGAAGTTGGGTGCGGAGATCCTAAAGGATGTTGTACCTAAATTACCTTACGATTCGGGTACCGATATGTCTTATAGTACCACCAATATGAAAGTACTTTCATATAACAGGACAATTAAAAAATATAACAGCACAAAGAAAGAATACGAGAATGCAACAGAGTCCACAGAGCATATCTTCCCCTATCTTGTACAGTATAACGAGAGCATCTACGATATGCTGGCTCGTACCACCAACCGCTGGGGTGAGTTCATGTATTATGAAAATGGGGAGCTGACTGTGGGCTATTCCCCTGCGCTCTTTAAAGACATCACCCCTGATACGGGAACCAGCAATTGGAAGACCATCACATTCATCAACCTCGAAGGCAAGCAGCTTGAAACATATTACGACCGAGCAGCCAACTATGACGACAATATCTTAAAATCAGAATTAAAAAGAAGTCCCAATGAAGTTTCGGGGTTACTTTTCTGTCCAGGCGAGGAGGCTGATGTCGCCTTTATGAAGTTATTTGCTTCGATCTTCAAGAACGACAAGAACCTGCCGACATTTATCGGCAATGAACTCTTTGACCAGCTCTACAACCTGGCCACCCAATCCATCTCCGTAGCTCATGCCAATGCGAAATTTGACGGACAATATTTTTTGAAGAAAACGATCGACGATCATCCGGATCAGTATCATTACGAAGACAGTGACTTTGATATCTATAACCCCTTTACTGAACAGAATTCTGATTATACCGTTCAAAAATATAACGGAATTCTCGACAATGAGCTGGAAGCCTGTCAGGATGCCGTCTGCATCGATTTCGACACAACCTATCCCGGATTGAAGCTTGGACAGGTCATAAAGGTCTATGGTAAATTGTATATCGTGGTACAGATAGACTGCAAGCCGGGTCTGACCTATCAGGTCATAGCTACTGCCCAGAACAGTGACGAAACGAACTATTATCCGACAGTACTTCCCACGGGTCATGCTCGATTTGCCAAGCCACAGATGGCTACGGTGACCGATGCCGATGACCCTTTGGGCAAAGGTCGCGTGCGCGTACAGTTCGTATGGCAAGGGAAATACGATGCTAAAGGTAAGCTGACATATCCAGATAACACCCCTGAAACACCCTGGCTGCAATTTACCGCCAATGCTAGCGGTGGCAAGGGTATCGTGGGTAAACATTATAAGGGCGATACTGTCTTTGTAGGTTTCCTTGACGGAAATGTGGAGCGCCCCTATGTACTGGGAGCCTTGTCAAAGGGGACATCCAGCGATATCCAATGTGTGACTCCTGGCGGACACCAGCTGAAGCTGAAGGACGATCAGGAGGGGATCACGAAGTTCCTCACCGGCATGTTCCTCCCGATATGGGGCACCGCGTCACAGCTTTTCCCCTGGATGGGTGACATCGACTATTCGAATGTTGAGAACAGTCCGGCCCTCGGAGGTGGATTTGAGCTGTCCGACAAATACGGCATTTACAAGATCTCCGGCTCTACCGACGGGCGGAGCGTCGCGATAGCCTCCCCCTGGGGCAATGTGAACATCAATGCCTTCACGGGCATCAACATCTCTGCTCCCAACGGTAATGTGAAGATTGCGGGCAAGAATGTCACCATCGAGGCAGGCAACAACCTGAAGCTCATTTCCGGCAAGAATGTCGTCAACAGGATGCTGCCTCATAAGGACACCATTAAGGGATCGGTGGGCAGGTTCTTCCTCGATATCGCTGCCGCCGTCTCCAAGAAACTCCTTGAGAAGGCTGTCAATGTCATCGATCTGTCTATTATCAGATCCACGATTGAGATCTTCTTCCGTCCAGTAGAAGGTAACCTCACCGTCAAGTCCAATAGGTACTTGATGCTGGAGTCCGGCACAAACAAGTGCGCCTATCCCGAGGCTGCATACGCCTCACTGGAGGACCAGCAGAAGAAGCTCAACGATCAGGTCAAGGACGATGTGCTTTTCAATACCAGATCCAACCTCGGTGAAATGAAGGGTATCAGCGATTTGTTCAGTCAAATTGATCATATCGTAAATAGAATTGATGAATTTTTTATCGAAACCTACAACAGGTGCCGTGCCCTTTATGTTGAGCTGGAAGCAAACATTACTGAACTTGACAAATGGAAAAACAATCCCGGAGATGCCACTAAGCGTGTCATCACGCTGAATTCTTTCGCGGATTTGTATGCGACCTTGAAGCCCAAACTGTGGGGGCAGCAGGATTGCGCAGAACTGACAGAGGATGATCTTCTCTTCTCTGATCAGGTAGAAGTGCAAGGAGAAGTTAATGACATTGTTTCAGACGCTTGTATTAAAGACCATAATACTAGGTTGTATTGGAGAACCTGGACTAAGACAAGGACCATTAATGATGAAACTGACGATAATGATATAGAATATAAGCAGGAATTATACAAAGAGAGTGTCGTTACTAAGCGCAAGGAGCTAAGAAAGAAAGCGCTCGACACTCTGAACCGTCTGGCGAAAGAGATCTTCTTCCTCGAACATTTCGAAATGAACAAGGAATATGTCGGAAAGATTATTCCTTGGTATTGCGTTACTGCAATTCCCAAAGATTACAAGATGAAAATGGTGAAAGCCTTCAGCCGGGAGAAATGTCCGCATACAGCCTATTACAATTGTTTTGATGCTGCTGCGACAGGCGCGGGTGGATTTGTTTTACAAGATCTGAAGCACAGGATGACATCATATCCGGGAAATCATACAATTGACGAAAAGAAATATTTGAAGCGTGTGGTTGCTTTAAACTTGCTTGAAGAGCTGGGATTCAAAGATGATATGAGAAAAACAATTCCTCTGCCAGAATGTAGTGCCAACCGTGATGGAGAAAGGCCCGTTAAGCCTGATACAGATCCTGCTCATAGTAGTCAGGCGAACTTTATTATGAAGAAAGATTGTTGGAAAGACTATATTGAAAGCCTCAGTGGTGTTCCGCCTCTCGGCAGGGACAACACGGTGATAGGCGGTGCGCTGAAGGACGCGCTCAATGATGCCAAGGACAAGATTACATTCTGGAAGGGTCTTGGCGAGAAGTTCTCGTGGAGTGAGGGAAGTAACGGTCAGATACTGTTTGGTATAGACAATAAGACCTATTCGTTGAAAAATGTTGAAAGTGTGCTGAAGGAAGAGAACGCCGTTTCTCCAACTATCACCTGCCTGAAAGACAGCGATTTCCTTGATCACTCTCCCGAGGCCCTGAGAATCCAGAATTTTGTGGAAAACTTAAGGAAGGTATTGAAAAAATTATAAATCTTTGAAAGATGGCATACATATTCGATGATTGGAAAAAACTGCTCGACGATTTCCAACAGTGCGTGGATAAGGGCATAGAAGAGATGCGCGAGCAGAAGGCCGAGGTGCAGCAGATCAAGGCCGACATATATAACAAGATAGACAGCGGCGCCTTCTACCGCAACGAGCAGCGCATCGTGATCTCCGCACCCGAGATTATTATCGGGAATGTGGACAAGGAAGGTACGTTGCAGAACGGCGGCAGCGGCCGTGTCGTAGTCAAGGGATCGGAAGTGGCATTCGACGGTGTCGGCGACACGGGTCATATCATCAGCCGTGCCCCCAGCATCCGCCAGATAGCCGTCAATCCCGGCATCGACGGCATGGAGGAGACGGTAGGCGACACGTCGGAGATCGTCTCACAGGCCTGCGACATCGTGCTCCACAGCAGCGATGCCAAGGATGTGTTCTCACAGGATGCCCTGCCCGCTGGTCAAGGCGGCATCCGCATCCACGCCGACAACCGCCTGAGCCTGGAGGCATCCGTCTCGGCAGAGAGCCGTAAGGCGCAGATCGAGGCAACTGTCAGCAGCCTCTCCACTGAGAGCGAGAATCTGAGGAAGCAGATAGCTGCCCAGCGCGAAAGCGTCGACAGCTCCTTCAAGCGCATGTCGAAGCTGCTCGACGAGGAGGCGAAGCTTAATGACGACCAGGACTACCTCAACCGCGTAAACATCCGTGATATTGAAATGGTACACGAGGAGATGCAGAGCGTCATGCCTACGCTCTATCAGTCCACGCAGAGCTTTATCGGCCTTGTGTCGCAGCTGGCAGAGGTGAACCGTAAGAAGAAAGCCCTAGAGGCTGTGAAGGACACGATCAAGACGGGTGATGACTTCACGAAGAATACCACAGGAGCCTCGATGACCATCGTGGCAGAGACCATCGACGTGGCAACGGCCGACGGCGACGGTAATCTGCACACGAACCCCGAGGCAGGCATCAACGTCAAGACGCCCAAGATGTCTCTCAGCATGAAGGACGACCAGGGCAAGCTCGTCGACGGCGGCGGTTTTGCCGTCACGGGTCAGAACATCTCGTTCATCACCAACGATGTCTCCGATGACGGCAAGGAGCTGTCGGCTGTCGGCAGCTTCACCGTGCAGGCCAAGAACATCTGCATGGAGGCAGTCGACTACACGGTCGGCGACAAAGGCATCACCGAGAAGAAACTTGCCGACGACAGTAGCATCACGATGACCACCCGCACCCTGGAGGTGAACACCACCAATCCGACGGACGTGGAGCGCGACGACAAGGGCAAGCTCACCAAGGGCGAGTTCCTGGCAGAGGGCGACGTCATCATCCGCTCGAAGACCGTCACCGTCGAGTCGCTCGACTACGAGGTGGCCGACGGCGAGCTCAAGACCAAGGCCCTCACGGAGGGCGGGCGGCTCTCCGTGCGCGCAGAGCAGACAAGCTTCCTCGCCGCCGATGCAGAGGGCAAGGCCACGGGTGGCTTCAGCGTCAATGCCAAGGCCGTCAACGTCAAGTCGATGGATGTGGACAAGGAGAAGCTCACCGACTCCGGTCTCGCTGAAGGCAGCACCATGACCCTCGTCAGCGAGAAGATGTACCTCGGTGCAAAGTCGAATAAAGTCAAGAGCAAGAAGCTGCAGGCCGTCAGCGAGGAGGTGGGACTCTTCGCCGACAAGACCCTCGAAGCCCAGCAGGGCGACGGCAAGGCCGTGCTGCAGCTCGACGGCGGCAACGTCGGACTCAGCGGCAGCAAGGCTCAGGTCTTTGGCGACACCACCATTACCGGCAAGACCGAGGTCAAGGGCGATCTCAACGTACCGAAGGCCACTATCGACCATGTGGAGGCCAAGACATCGTTCAAGTCGTCTAATATCAGCGACGGTATCGCTGTCCCCGGTGCCCCCGCCAGCGGCAGCCTCAGTACCAAGTTAAAACAAGAAGACGTAAAAGAATAAATTATGAAGAGAATAGTATTAAGAGAATTCGATTTGCTCAGTGAGAACCTGTCAAACCAGAATGCTGTATTTTCATATCGCCTGAAGAACCTCTGTGTGAAGGCAGAAGAAGTGGCATTGCTGCCCATAGAGGTCGTTATCGAGGGCGAGCCACAGAAGCTTGAACAGTGTACAGTGATAGGCAAGAAGGATGACTACAGCTTCATGATCTTCCCCAAATACGACGAAGACCTGATAGCTGTCGGACACGGCATCATGCTGGTTCATCCGGAGTTTAAGCAGAAAGTGGAGTCGATGAAGGTCGACAGTGTGGATAAGGACGGCAACCCCAAGGAAGTCGATGCCCACTATATCCTGACCACGATGCCCGAGGTCGACGACGACCGCTACGACGTGCTCAAGGACGGCGTGAAAGCCTGCTACGAAGAGTGCAAGGCAAAGATGGAAGCCGCCAACCTCAAGGCCGATGCGAAGATGGCTCAGATCACCGTCGGCGAGAGTGAAGAAGACCTTGAGAAGCTGAAGGATGCCCGCCAACAGCTCAATGATGAGTGGTACGGCCAGCGCGACAAAATCTATGAAGCAAAGCTTCAGGAAATCGAGGATGCCCACAACAAGTGGCTGTCAGAGCGCGCTGAAAGCGAACAGGAGCGTCTTGAGAAGGAAGCCGCTCACGACGAACACGTCGCCACCTCCATGCGCTTAGATGCCGAGGTAGAGGAATAGCACCGACATTCCTCCTTGTTTCCAATAAAAAATGAGGGTGTGTCAAAATGAACATGCCCTCATTTTTGATAGAGACTCTATGGAAATGTTATTTCCAGGGGTTGTCATAGGCGACGGGGCCGTTCTCGAGCTTCTGGCATACGATCTCGATCTCCTCGAAATGCTGCTGCCCGTCCTCCCACTTCTCGATGTAGTTGATGCAGTAGCAGTTGGTGCCTTTCAGCTCCTTCATGGCTGCACCGTCGACGGTGTTCACAAACTTCACTGAGAAATCTTTCGGGCTCGTGGGGTCGAGCATCCAGGCGATCAGCTCGTTGTTGCCGTCGTTCATGGCCTTCACGCGGACTGTTACCTTGCCGCCGCGGGGGATACCGGCGATCTGTCCTTCACGATCGGTAGCCTGATCGAACTTGTAGTCTACCATCATCACTTCACGGGGTGCGAAATCCTTTATCTCAAGCACTACTGGTGTTACATTCTCTGCCATAATTTGTTTCCTTTCTTAATTTTTAAATTGTTATTAATCTTGTTGTTCAAATTTTCTGATGCAAAGTTACGACGGAAAAAGCCGCATTCCAAACTTTTTCGCGAAATTCTTCTGAAGTGTATACGACAGAGACGCCGTTTTGCGACAAAGAGGGGAAACGCCCCTAAAAGTTGTCGCAAAACGGCATCGTCACCTTACCCAAGCATGGGGTTATTTCTTGTTATCCGGTTCTATGCCACCCGTCAGAACGCGAAGCAGTAAAGGTAATAATGATGACCAAGGGTTAGTCCCTCTGAACCATATCCACTCCTAAACTCCTTTAGGTAGAAATAGATATAGTACGTTTTGATTTTGCCTGGATCCGGATTCATAGGATCCGGGTAAAAAGTATCGGATGTCCAATAAAAACAAATGTCTTGATTATGATTATAAATATTTTTACCAGTAGCTTTAAAAGACACCCCTGTAGCGTTATATTTAGAGAGGAAAGGCCCCCCATTGACAGTGTTCAGGATGCTGCCGGCGCAGCCGTTCACCATGTTCTGCCAGTCTTCCATCGACGGTAATCGCCAGCTACCGCCTGAAATGTCAGCTGGAAGATAGGATCTAGATGAAGAGGGGTCGCTGTTCAGCTCGATGGCCAGGCCGTGGCCCGTGCTGCTGACGTAGCATATCATGGCGGCTTTCGACACACCGTCAGGCATCGTAGCATTGGGTGGATAGACCTTGCCGTCGCTGCCCACGACGTTGCCGATAAAAGCAGAAGTAACTTGGCTCAGCGAAATAACGTCCTTTGTTGGGTCTAGCGTTGGATCTGGAGTTGGATCTGGGTCTGGATCTGGAGCCGTATAATGCCCGACATTATAAACCTTTGCGCGAATTTCTTTATCTCCGATAGGACGTTCGTAGATTTGAAAATCTATTGTTCTGAACATATTATCGGCACACAACTTGATTGTCCAATTCCCGCTACCAGATAAATCGGTAGTGCAGGCGAAGTGGACATATCCATAGGCATCGGCTGTAACAGCCTGGTCGTATGTGATTTTTCTGTTATCTTTTTCAAGGCGAACGTAATATGCTGTGCCATGGGTGAGTCCATCGATGGTGAAGTTGCAGTTGAAGATGGGGTCTCCGCAGAAGAGAGAGAAACTCTCTGTCGTGGCATCGTACGTGCCACGGACATAGATGCCAGATTTCATCAACACGCTGGCGTTGTCGGCCTGGCTATTCTCACTTGCGACAAGGCATTTCTCATAATTGAAACTGTACAATTTTGTACTACTATTAACAGAGATTGCACCCTCTATGGCATCCTTGTGAATGAGGGTGGCTTTGACCTCGTTCGTGCCGTACTCGAGCATAGGATTATTAGGGTTCTGTAGCGTATAGGTATTGTCTTCTTCATAAGCGAAGTTGCCGGACTTTACCCACACGGTAAGGTCGCCCGAGAACGTGGCGCTCGTAGTGCCTGCACCGCTTGTGAGCGTCAGGTATCCGCACATGCGGTGGGTGGCGTCAATATCACCCACGATGTAGAGTTGGTCGCATGCGGTAAACTTCAGGGTGCGAGTCTTTGCCGTCGCGTCATAGTCCACCTTGCTGCGCGTCTGCGCATCGTCACTGCCAATACCTGCGCCCACGGTGACGTGAATCTTCTGCGGCTCCGCAGGCTGTGCCAGGTTTTCAGCCTCATCTTCAGAAGAACAAGCCGTGAAGCCTGCCGTCAGTAGCGTTGTTATCGCCAGCATACGGGCAAATGAAATCATCTTCTTCATACTATATGTCCTCCTCCGCATAGGTTACGTCTAACGTTGTCAACGTTGAATTAACACTTCCCTGAAGCAGCATCGTACGGTGCTGCAGTTCGAAAACCCGCATCGCGGGCTTCTCGTACTTTCGTTTGCTGTCGCAGTTTAGTTTCATCTTCATTACGGTTTATAGTTGTTATAGTTTATGAGTGTGATGCCAACTGTGAGATTTTGTCGAGGCAGTACTGGCGGAAGTCGGCCCAGCGGTAGTAGGGGCCGCTGACGGGCTGGATGGGGAGCGTGGCCTCCTGCTCGTTGAGGAGCACCTTGAAGAGCACGTCCTTGTCTCTGGGACTGCTGCGGTAGAAGATGAACTGCAAGTTGGCGCCCATGGGGAAGACGCTGGAGCACCACCACCCTTTCTCCTCAAGCTCGTCGAGGTTGTCGGTGGCCAGGTCGTAGCCGTTGATGCCGATGAGGCAGACGAGCGGTAGCAGTACTGTCTCGTGTCCGTAGCGCAACTGCGCCGAGGGGTATGGGAGGCGTATGCTGCTGTCAGCATCGGCAATGATCTGTCGCAGCAGATAACGCTGGCTGTAAGGCTGGGTGCCGCCGTTGAGCTTGCAGGCTCCGTGACGGATATACCATATAGCATTGTCAACCTCCCACAGACGGTAGAGCTCGTCGATATGGAAGATGTCGGTGATATAGGTGTTCTTGGAGAGGGGCGTGTGCACCTGGAAGAGTCCCATCTTCATCAGATAATAGTTGAAGTAGTCTTCATCGACGATCTCGTTCACGATATCGGGATTCTTGAAGATCAGTTCCATCAACCTGGTGTTGCCCATGCGGTTGGCGATGAACTTATTATAGGCTTCCTTGGCTTGTGCAGACATCTGTATCTTGCGGAGATCACGATCCTGGTAGTTCATATAGCCCATGGTGCGCTTAGTGCTCTCCATTGTGATGCGTAGTTTGGGGTTGATCTGTGCCAGCTCCATCATGGCAGTGCCCATCGACATGATACAGCGTGGTACAATCGTGCTGCGAGCTTCTACATGGGCAGTGTCGCCGAGCACCTCGGGGAATCGCTCAGCCATGCGGCGGGCGATCTCACGGTGCTGGCGCCGGCCGTGTTCAGTAAGTTCGCCCCAACGGTCTTCAGAGTTGTTCATGATCTGTTTCATCACCTCGAGCACGCGTTGACCTGTGGGCGTCAGTTCATCGAGACTGTCGGCATGCATCATCATCATGAAAGGTTCGTCGAAGCCGCTACGGTTGCTGATATAGCGCGAACCGTGCCGGCCGTAATGGGAGATGTAGAACGGCTGCTTGCCCTTTGGGGCCGGTGTCAGTTTCGCATCGATGCTATCGGGGTAGATGTGGTAGTTGCATGAGGCATAAGCGGGGTTCTCTCTGATATGGTCTTTGACAGTCTGAGCAGAAATCGTCGAAAGGAGACTGCAGGCTGCTATCAGGGCGGCCGTCATTGTTGGGCGTATGATATGGTTGGTATGTTTCATTCCTTGCTTGATAGTTACTTACTTTATTTGGTTTTCTGGTTGAATCTCCGATTCTCGTAACGGTAGAGTTTACGCAGGTAGTAGTGCTTCACATCCTGCCAATGGTAGTATGGTGCGCAGTCAGTAGGGATGGGTAACCGTGCCTCACGGCCATTGAGCAATACCTTCACCAGCACGTCGGGGTCGTCGGAGTCGCTGCGGTAGTGTATCATCTCGATGCTGCCGCCGAGCGGTGCGATGCGGTAGTCGGCCCAGCCTTTCTCCTCAAGTGAGTCTAGGCTTGCGGTGTGTAGTCCGTAACCGTCAAGCTCCATCAGACAAGCCAGCGACAAGACCACATTTTCGTGCGTGTAACGGATGTGTCCCACAAGAATATTGCGCTTTTGAATACTATCCCCCATATGCATCATGTTTCTGAGCAGGGAGCGTTGCAAGTACGCCTGATAACCGCCGTTCGGGGTGTAGCCGCCATAGTTGATATAGTGCCAGGCGTTCTGCTTGAGCCAGTGGTTATGTATTTCTTCCGGTGTGAAGATGTCATAAAGCATCACCTTGCCTGCCAGATCGGTATGCTGAATACAGCCGGCGAGTAGGAACAACTGTTGGCTCAGGTCTGCAGTGTTGATGGCGCTTGCTACGTAGGCAGAGTCGTTGAACAGCGAGGCCATGAGCCTTGTGTCGTCGGTATGTCCGGCTGTGAATTCGGCGTATTTGGCTAGTGTTAGTGAGTCTGTGCGCTGGGAGGTAAGGAACTTGTCCTCTGGGTCCATAAAGTGTTCTTCCCTGAGTGAGGCCCTGATATTCAACTGCATCGGATGATGCATGCCTGCCAGTTGGAGCATGGCCTCGTTCATCGTCTCGATGCAGTGGTTGTGCATTGCGCTGCGGGCACTGTAATAGGCATTATCTACCAACATGTCTGGAAATCGCTCCATCATCTGGCGCATCATCGCACGTGCCTGATGCGTACCTTTTTGTGTAATCTCGCCAGTCCTGTTTTGGGCATCGAGCCGTATCTGATTCACTCTTTGGAGTACGTCATGTCCTAAAGTGGTCAGCTTGCCGAGGCTGTCGGCCTTGGCAAGGGTTGCATAGGGAGCTTCGTAACTTGCTGCTTTCAAGAGATAGTATGAAGCAGGGCTGCCGTAATGGTTGATATAGAACGGCTTTTTGCCTTTTGGAGCCGTGTCGGTTTGGATGGCAGGTACTGGAAGTGCGTAATAGAGACCTGCAGAACGATTGACATCATCTCGTAGTTCTTCTGCTACTGTCTGTGCTCCGGTTGATAGGCTTAGAAATAAAGTGAAAAATACTGCGAAAAAGGTTCTGATGGTCTGTTTCATTATGCTTAAATATGATATTCTGGCTGCAAAGTTACAAAAAAGAATTAAAAAATGCAAATTATTGACGAACAGATTTCCTATTTGGTCTAAAAAGTAGATCCAAGTGTAAAAAATACCCTAAAATATTTGGTGGGAAAGAAAAATATTAGTACCTTTGCACCCGCAAAAGTGCGTATTGCGCTGGCCCGAGAGCTAACAATACCCTGATAAAT
>JAEEGJ010006380.1_pt1 | contig 35413 bp, 38 predicted proteins | sample 8958761 | NCBI WGS metagenome assembly JAEEGJ01 (sample SAMN16246546, study PRJNA631951) | gut metagenome | biome: gut microbiome; feature: rumen; material: RS-attached | host: Bos | place: Iran: Karaj | collected 2018-10
GAATAAGAAGGAATGTGGCAAGTCCGCCGCAATCTTCCGGCTTTGACAGATTTTATGATTTCGGGCAAGTCCCGCTTGTTCGCCACCCCGCCGCCGAAAGCGCCGCGATCACCGAAGTGACGTTGCAGGCCCCGTAAGGCTTGAGCCTGTTGTTCCGCTGAGTGTAATAAGGCTTGTCTTGGGAATTGTTCACTTTTTGCATTCCGCCACCCTCCGCGAGTCAGTGTAGCGGAACAAAAAAAATCCCCAGCCACCGCTGGGGGAAAGCTCAAAGTTTATAAGGTAAATTATTGTATACTTACAGGTGCATCTTCAATTTTTAAATTTAACGATTTCGCAGTTTCCGCTACATTAATGAGTGGCAAAATTATTGTCGAAAAACCTGCCGAGGTTAAAATCAATGAAATTGAGGCCCTTATGTAAGGAAAAAGGATTGTTGGCGCTTGGAGTTTAATAAGTTTTTCTTCAATCTCTTTCGTAAATTGTCCCGTTGAAGAGAAGAGTCCTGTTATAACAAAAGAACCTGTAGCAATTTGCATGTTTAAATCTTTGTCAAAAATTGATAAATCAATTTTCAAGCCTGTAACATATGAAGTTTTAGCAGCTTCCTTAAATCGCAAGGCATGCCTAAATGCGAATTGATACCGCACTTCACAGTTTGCATGCTCCTTTTTTGCAAGAACAGTTACTTCTGGAACCAAGTTGAAGGAAATACTATCAAGTTTATAAGACTCAAATTGAATTTCTGACTTTATGCTGCTTCCGGCCATATTTTATCTCCGTAGTTTTTAGCTTCTGCAAATGTTTCAGTAACAGGCATATAAGCCGCAGAAAATTGAGAATTTATTGAAAAATTATTTCTTGTAGAAAAGGTTCCAGACATTGTTGTTTCAAATTCAGGAACAAATACTGGTTGTTCATATATTTCATTTATATACAACCCAACTTCTTTCATTCTGAGAGCCTTATCATGAAATTTGTCATATTCTTCAATGCTCATTGAGTCAATTTCATTCAACAAGTCTTGAAAATCTTTTTCATTCATAACATCAATTCTCCTTTGCCCGAACATAATTGTTAATCACTGCTCCGCTATTCCTGCAAACACAAAGTTGAATCTGCGGTCGCCCAACTATATGAGAGTTTATTTTCGAATTCATTTTGGACGCGTCAACAATACACCTTATAACATCCACTTTTCTTCTCACTTGTAATATTATATCATGACAAGAAAAATCTTCCTTGCGTTTCCCTGCTTGGCAATGTTTTTTAAACAAATGTTTGCTTATCGTTTCATATTTCGTCCGATCATTTTGGTTACTCACTAAATCAAAAACACTTGAAGATCTAATGTCCGCTTTATAAATAACCCAATATTGATATTTTTTTACCGTGGTAACCCACCATTCGGCATCTTGGGATCCATTGAAAACAGGAGGGTATTCTTCAAAAAAATACACTCCTGCGCCAAGCCATGCTGATTCTGGAGAGTCAGAAAACCCAACGTTATCAATCGAATTAGCGTTTTGGGCATTTGTTCCATGATAACCGACTAAATTCATTTCCCCAGAATCCTTTATTTTTTTGATTATATCATTTTTTTTTATAATTAGTCTATAGGTCGATTTCCCTTACATCCCCAGTCGCGAGACCACGCCGCGGACCAAGTACAAGGCGCGCAAGTCCTTCTTGTCCACGTTGGTGTCGCCGGCGTAGGCGGGGTTGATGGAGCGCAGGATGATGTATTCCTCGGTCTTGCCGGGGTGGACGGTTTTGACCACGCGCCAGGCGTCCGTTATCACAAGGTAAATCTCGCCCCACAGAATCCGCTCGCAGTCAACCGCCTTGCTCACGGCTATCACGTCGCCACTGGAAATTTTGGGCTCCATGCTTGAGCCGTAGACGGGGAAGCAGGCGACGCAGTCCTCAAAGCCGGGAATGGATAGGATTCCGGCCGGCTTTTCGTCCTTCAAGTCAAGGCTTTCGGCGATGTGCGCCATCACGTCGATGTCGTAGAACGGAATTCCTTCCTCGCCGCCGCCGCTCACCAGCTCCGCAGGAATCCTTTGGGCGGACGGAGCGTCGCTTTGGAACATTTCGCCTTCGCCAGTTAGAAGCCAGTTTGCATTGATTCCAATTTTTTTAACAAGAGATTTCATTAATGCTTTTGGCATATCTCTTGAACCATTTTTCACGCTTGCAATCGTAGCTGTTGACACTTCAAGCTGATTTGCAAACTCTTGCTGCGTCAAACCCTTGTTTTTTCGAATTAATATAGTGAATAAAATAGTGTCCTAATTCATGAGCAATAGTAAAATTATCTCTTAAAGGGGATGTAAATGGGGGTAAATTAATAACAAAAGAACCGTCTTCATTGACAACAAGACTGCCTCCATTAATTTCATATTCATTTGGCTCTTTCACAACCTTTATACTACCACCAATGTAGGCAACCAACTTATAAAGAAATAATGAAACATTCTTTTCTTCAACAATAACTTTTGCAGCAGCAGTTTTTAATAAAGAGGCATACTCTTCATATAGGTATAGAAAATAAAGCTTATTTTTCACGTAAATATGATTCCTCTGTTTAGAAAATCTGCCGAGTACCCAAACCAATCTAAAATATCATCCATCTTCCAGCTCATGACTAGGAAGAACGAAATTTCTTCGGCGGATTGAATTTTCTCAATTTTTTTCCCTCCCACTATGGAAAAAAACAATTTTTTGGTGTAGAATTATGCAAAAGGAGGAATGAAAAGAAGTAAGCCACATCAATGGCGATTTGTATGCCTACGCGGGAAACAACCCGGTACGCTATATAGACCCCGATGGTAGGGAAGCAAATCCATTAAATGATGAACAATGGAGTGTAGTGAAAACTGCAAAAAATCAAGTGTCTGAAAATCTAAATCTGCTTATATCACAATTAAGAAATGCAAACAACGATGTAACAAAAATTGATAAAAACATAATAAATGCGGCAAGAACGTATTTGACGTCAGAGTTTGGTGAGGGGGTTCTTGATTGTTCGATATTGGCAGACAAGCTTGATAAAATAAAAACTCAATTAGACAGACTAGATAGAAATGATTTTAAATACGATGACAGCGGCATCGATTATTTTGCAATTACAAATCCCATAACAGGGAAAATAAAACTGTTTGGCACTTTTTTTGACACAAATGATGGCAAAGGTAAAGACACAAAACAAGGGACTGTTCTGCATGAGGTTACGCATAGTTTTTCTGTGTTTGCAGCCTTTGACATTACTTATTCCCCAAATAAAATGAAAAAGTTGAGAGATTACGGCTTTTTGTCAAAATCCTGGAATGCAAATAACTGGGAGTATTTTTATGAAGAATTATTTAACTAATCTTTCATTAATTTTAGCTTTTTTGATATTCAGCTCCTGCGACAATAAAGAACCATTAAAGTGTTCTTATTTCGATTTATTGAAAGAAAACTATGAATTGACGGAATTAAACATTAAAAAAAACAAACGGAACATTTTTTATATAACCGGCGTCGTGAAAGAAATGTATAGACCTAAAGACCAGCCTTTACTTAATGAGTGTGTTATATACATGTATGACGAGCAACTGTTTAATACAAAATCAAAAACGGGAAAAATGATAACGATAAAAATGAAGCCAAGTGTAGAGCGAGAATTCCTAAATAAAACCGTTACTGTTAAATGCAAGTATAAATGCATGGATGAATTTAGGTTGTACGATGATTATGAAAATTATTTTTGGATAGAGTTTACGAATGGAACATTGGTCAATTGATACCCCCATATATAGCGTTTTTCGTCTCCGCTAAAACAACATCCCTTGTTCCCATCAATAGCGATTTGTTGGCGCTGAAGAAAAATTGCGCCGATTTTTGCCAAAAAACGCGCGTTTTTTTCGGCGGACGAAAATTTTTAAAAAAAAATTCCCCTCCCACTATGGAAAAAAACAATTTTTTGGTGTAGAATTGTGCAAAAGGAGGAATGAAAAGAGGCAAGCAACATCAATGGCGATTTGTATGCCTACGCGGGGAACAATCCGGTACGCTATATAGACCCTGATGGAAATATAATTATAAATTGTGATGTTTGGTACGCGAAAGATTTTATGCAAATGTTTGAGGCAACATGGCCAAACTCTAAGGACACCATAGCAAACACAGGATGTACATTGATCGCATCTCTTAGAGCTGCAAATGTCGCCATAAACCTGTTCGGGGATTATTTGGAAACATATAAACCTATATCACTGTCAGCCATGCTTGATAATTCATCCCTCACTTGCTCTGAGGGAATGATTTTTTCAGGCCTTGAAGATTATTTGGCAACTTATGGAGTTGACGCAAATGTTATTGATACTGGGCGAGATGGAAAAGATATCAGCGGCTTTCTTGAGAAAGCAAAATATTCAAGCGAATCTTATATAGTCATAGGCAGAATTCCGGGGGAACAGGAAGACCACTATGTAAACATAAATTCCTATAATTATGCTTCTAAAACGGTAAATGCGACCGATACATCGATGACAGAATTAGGACGAGAGAGAAGAGATCTTAAAAACGCTGACGTTTCTATGTTTGATCGTTTAATTCTCTTGAAAGTAAAATCTTTGGAGGACAATTAGTTATGAAGAAAGGCTTTTTTTTACTTTTTGCGTCTTTACTAATCAATGCGATTTCTTTTTCTCAATCGGACTTTATACAAATCAAGAAAGCTTCAACAGTAATTGGAAACGATAAATTCCGAGCTGTAAGGAAATCTTTTACTGGAGTGGCTGGGGAACGTGAGAATAAAAAACTTAAGTACTATCGAAAAGAACATTATGTAACGCTTGATTCGTATAAAATAAAAAAATATTTGGTGACAAATAAAGAATTTGCGGAATTCCTTTCCAAAAGCCGTTACAAAACAGATTACGCAAAACGCAAAGGCGGAGAATACAAGGAATTCTTAAATGAAAATGATTTTGCCGTAAAAAGAATTAGTTTTTTTGACGCGATAGCATATTGTCAATGGATTTCAGATTGTACGGGCAAAAAATACAGATTGCCCACAAGCGCCGAATGGGAATATGCGGCCCTTGCTGGAAAAAAAGATATTTTTCCATGGGGGAATGAGGCAAGAATTCTTCCAAGCACGAATACGGATAGTGTAATTGGTCGAGAAAATCTTTCTGTTTTTCAGGTAAAAGAAGACATTTCAGCATTTGGCATGGCAAATTTAATGGGGGGCGTTGAGTATACATTGGACTGCTATGATGATAGATTCTATGAAAATAGCCCTGTTGAAAATCCTGTTTGTTTAATTCCCCGCAACGCCATGTGTGTAATGCGAGGAGTTAAAGATTACAATAATCTTGAAAATGAAGTCTATGGATTGTATGACCTTACTTGGAACTCGGTTGATTCATTTAACGGTTATTCGTATTTCAGGGTTGTAGAAGATATGGACACAGTTTTTAATAAAGGAACAATTGACGAGTCTGTATATAATCCAAATATCGGGATCGCGGATAAAGTAAAAATATATGCACATCCCCAAAAGGCGGATGATTTTTATGAATGCGAATGCGTTTCCCGTTTGTTCATACTATTTGAATCTACGAAGAAAGATTTTTATCGCTGCTTCGTTCAAACATACGAGAAAAGTATTTTTGGCGATATGGAACGAACTTGGAAAATCGGTTGGATTCCAAAAGAAGAAGTGTCCATAATCCCCAAAAAATGGTATGAAGATTAAGCACCCCCATATCTAGCGTTTTTCGCCGTTCGCAAAAAGAAGACCGTATCTCCCATCAATAGGCGTTTGTAGGAACAAGAAATTCGAAAAAGAGCCGAAAAGACCGATATATATTTCAAATCCAAAACGAAGGGGTGAATCATGGACTTTGAAATTATGTCGAGAGTAAAGGACAAAATGAAGGAAGCTCTCAGCCAAGCGCAAATGGATCTTTTGGACCGCGCCTTGCGCGAAGCCATAGAGGAGCGGGCTGCGAATTGTTTTCCGGGCAAGGACAGGCAAAGCCTCGTAAGGCAGTTCATAAGCGCCAAAAAGATAGAGGGGTGCTCGAAAAGGACGGAGGAGTACTACTCGTCCGTCCTTGGATTCTTCGAGAAGAACATCCAAAGGGACGTTCGCCTAGCCGACACGGAGACAATCCGAGAGTATCTCATAAACTACCAAAAAATCAACGGCTGCTCAAACGTCACGCTGGACACGATTAGGAGGATACTGTCAAGCTTCTACAAGTGGCTTGAGGAGGAGGACTTCATCGTGAAAAGCCCGATGAAGAGAATCCACAGGATAAAGGCCCCCGCCGTGATAAAGCCGGCCTTCTCGGACGAGCAGATAGAGGCCATAAGGAAAACGGCGTCGAAAAACAGGAGGGACATAGCCATCGTCGACATGCTCCTGTCGTCGGGCATCCGCGTGGGAGAGCTGGTCCGGCTAAACCGCTCCTCAATCAACTTGAACTCGCGCGCGTGCGTCGTGCTGGGGAAGGGGTCCAAGCAGAGGGAGACTTACTTTGACGTCCGCGCGAAGGTCGAGCTTGAGAACTACCTAAAGGCCAGGAAGGACAAGAACAAGGCCCTGTTCGTGAGCAGCCGCCGAAACGGAAAGAGGGGCGGCTACGAAAGGCTCACCGTGAATTCCGTCGAAAAGATGATAAGGAATTTGGGGGCCAAGAACGAAATCGAGAACGTCCATCCGCACCGCTTCCGCCGGACCCTCGCGACCCGCGCCATAGACAAGGGGATGCCGATAGAGCAAGTCCAAGTCCTGCTTGGGCACGCCAAGATCGACACGACGCTAAGATACGCGAATGTCCAGCAGAGCAACGTCCGCTACGCCCACCAGAAATACGTGTGCTGAGTCGGTGCGGGACGATAATTTTCAGATCTCTCGGAAAAAACAATGCCTCCACCTCCCATCAATGCCTATTGATGGGAATTGACAAACCACTATACAAGACAGGGATGTATAGTGGTTTATAAAGTTTTGTTGTTGCTTTCATCTTCATTTTTGCAGTTTCTTGCAGAAAAATATGCTAAAATAAATTGGAGAATAATGTTTACAGGAATTAAATAATCTCCGCGTTTTTCTCTTAAGAAAAAAAAGAGCAAGACCAATGCAATTGCCACTCCCTTTGCAACATTAAATAAATTATGAATTTTTGACATCTTTGGGGTTTTGTCAAAAAAAACAGATAAGAACGTAAAAAGAAATGTTGCCAATCCAAAAAAGAATGATGCGCACAACATTAAAGTTTTTTCTTCTTCCGAAAACAAGGACGTTATAATAAAAGAAGCAAGGCATAATAAGATAGAAATTATAATTGAGATAAGAAATTTTGTTTTATTCATTGTTTGGTGTCTCTTCATAATCGATTAAATTCAAGAATTTTGAGTTTTTAGCTATAGATGAAATTGTGTTTAGCGATAAACCCACATTCTGCTTTCCATGATAATATCGCCCAGAAATACCTATATTAGGACTAAGTGAAAGCCTTCGAACAGTTTCATTTCCTCTGATACCCGCAACTAAAGAGATGGATGCTAAACTAAACTTGTAATCTACGCCTTTCTTTTCGTCATTGTTGTAAAAATGCAAGTGATTATCCATAATGTCGGCGTAAAAACCAAGGAAAAATTTTGTGTCCATCTCGCCGCCAAACCTCAATGCTGTTGCATCGACTTCTATCAGGCCCACGTCAGTTGCGCTGTGATACAGCATAAGCTTTGGATCTTTGTATTGACTTCGCACTGCATCATGCAATTTTATATTCTGCTCGGGAAATGGAGTTATGGTTCTTTCCGTTCTGTTGGATAAGCTAAACTGCGAAAGCCAAGCCTTGTATTCACGGTCAATCAATTTCTTTTCGGCATCATACGGAATGCCAAGTTTTAAGGAATAGGGAGTTCCGTTTTCCCTTCCATCCGGATCTGTATACTTGACAGGATTGTTTCCCGCGTAGGCATACAAATCGCCATTGATGTTGCTTGCCTCTTTTCATTCCTCCTTTTTTTCTAATTCTACACCAAAAAATTGGTTTTTTCCATAGTGGGAGGGAAAAATTTTTTTATAAATTTTCGTCTGCTGACAAAAATTGTGCGCTTTTTTGACAAAAACCGGCGCAATTTTCCTTCAGGGCCTACAAATTGCTATTGATGGGAAATAAGAGCTTCGTTTTTCAAGTTGCAAAAAACGCTATATATGGGGGGTAGTCATCGTCGCAAGATGCATAGATAAAAACATTTTTTTGCCCTATACAGTATATATAATTTACCTTCAGAAATTATTTTTTTTGAGTCTGTTATGTATTGCAAAGAATCATTTTCGTCATAAACAAGAACCCATTGATAATCGAGGAAACCAGGTTCCCAATCTGATATTATATAATCATCATATATTGCTAGAGCTCCATCACTTAGCATCTGTCCTTTTATTCCTTCTATTTTTGCTTCAAATTTTGGAACTTCTGCAAGCAAAGCAAATCGATCTGGCAAATCAAGTTTCATCATAAAAAAAAGAAAAACACAGCAGAGAATTTGTCCAATATAGATGGATGCTTTTTTACGAGTAAGTATAAGTGCAAACGAAAACAGAACAAATGCAATCATGAAAAGTATCATCAACCAATTATAAAAAACATATCCTATATGCTTTTTTAGATAATAAGATAACATCACAGTGCAAAGAACAAAAATATCGATAACCGCAATGCCTATAACGCCTTTTTTCATTTTATCTCACCAATGATACATCAACATTTGCATTCTCATAGAACGATATCTGCATGCTGCTTTTCCTTGATCCGAGTTTTGGCCAGCAATAAAACCTAAACTCTGTGCGGATTGAGTAGCGGGACCTTCGGTACAAAATTTCCCCAACTTAATTGATTGATAGGTATCAAATCCAAGCCTAGCCTCTCCCCAATAGAGACCACTCTTGCCAGCAACATAGCCTGCGGCATAGTTTCCCACATCCCTTGCGGACCCAAAAATTTTATTGCCATTTTCATCAACTCCAAGTTGCATTCCGCGATGACGATAAAGATTTAATGCATTCCCATATAATTCTGCTTTTCCCAAATCTTTGAAATCATATTTCTCACCATTCTTTGCATTCTGAACATATGAGAAAAGATCTGGTGTGTTATTTTCAAAGGAATCAAGGAAACTTTTACCAGAAGAATCATTACAATCAATTACAGCTCCCGTTACTAATGTTCCATCGTCAAAAAAAGAATCTTCTGTAAGCATTTGTCCTAGGATATCTGAACGCTTTCCGTCTTTCATTATATAAATATTTTTGTCGGAATTTGCCGCGCCACCTAAAATTTTATATGTTCCATTTCCACTTTCTGCAACTTCCAAAAAATTCCCCGTGGGGTCTATATAGCGTACCGGATTGTTTCCCGCGTAGGCATACAAATCGCCATTGATGTGATTAAAGACGCCTCCCATGCCGGGCAGATTCTGGTTATGTTTCTTTGCCTCCTCGTTTATTGGCGCTTTTGGGATATAATCTCCAAGAGCGGGGTCGGTGGAGATCCACATTGAGTACTTGGGGTCCAAGTACCTGGCTCCATAGTAATACAATCCGGTCTCTTCGTCTAGTTCTTTGGCGGTGAACTTGTAAGGCAAGAACCTTTTTACGAATCGCCAGCGGCTTTGTAAAACATTTTTTATAACTCCAAAGAATTGTCGTCAAGCAGAAAATTCCATAAGCCGATAGTGACAATTCCATTTTCATCACGGCGGGGCATTATGTCATCCTTTACTACAACGATTTTTTTGAAAGAGTCTTTTATCTCCAACAAAGAGCGTTTTTCTTGACTTTCCTTTTCTTCGGAAGAAAGCGACAATGCCGATTGAATATAGTATTTTCTGCTTCCGCGATTCGCAATAAAATCAACTTCATACGAGCTTTTTGTAGTCTTTGAGTTTTCATCTTTTCCGTATTTTTCAACTATTCCGACATCGACCTTGAAGCCTCGAATTTTCAATTCATTGAAAATTATGTTTTCCATTATGTGGGTTTCCTCAGACTGGCGGAAATTGAGCCGCGCGTTTCTGAGGCCTGTGTCTTCAAAATAATATTTGACAGGAGTGTTGATGTATTTCTTTCCCTTTACATCGTATCGTTGGGCGTCGGAAATAATATACGCGTCTTTCAAGTAGCCGATATAACTGTTGATTGTTTGATGGCTGAAATCTATTTTCTTTTCGCTTTTGAATGTATTCTCCAATTTAGTGGGGTTGGTAAGGGAGCCGACGCTTGAAGCAAGAATGTTCACAAGCTCGTCAAGCTCGTCTTTGTTGCGGATTTTCCGGCGTTCGATTATGTCGGAAAGGTAAGTCTTTTCAAAAAGCCTGATTAGATAATCTTCCTTGTCTTCCGGATTTTTATATGAAAGAACCAACGGAAGCCCGCCGTACATAAAATACTCGTCCCAGCCTTCCGCCTTTGATCCGTCGTATGCGGACATGAACTCGCTGAATGAAAGCGGATGCATCCTGATTTCATCGCCGCGGTCTTTGAAAATCGTGGAAATTTCGGAAGACAAAAGCGTAGAGTTGCTGCCGGTAACATAAACGTCAACGTTCGGCATTTTAAGGAATCCGTTTAAGACGCGCTCAAAGCCGTCAACTTCCTGAATTTCGTCAAGAAGGACATAGTGCATTTTGTCGTCCTTGATTTTGCCGCGAACATACTCGCCGAGCGCGTGCCTGTCCAAAAGCGCCTCATGCTCCTCGTCGTCAAGGGCAGCCTCAATGATGTGGTCCGCGGGAATTTTCTCCGACAAAAGGCGTTTCTTAAACAAAGTGAAAAGAAGATAAGACTTTCCACAACGCCGCGGACCCGTAACGACTTTTATAAGACCGTTTCCCTTGCGCGACAAAAGCTTTTCAAGGTATCTTTGCCGTTTTATAGTCATTTTGCGCCCCTTGCCTTGTATTCTCAGAATGGTTGTAAATACAAGGTTTTAGTAAATAGATTATGCCGTACTTTTTGGATAAAATCAATAGGCCAACGTGAACCATGATGAAAATATTGCCAAGTTGGAGCGGATTAATTGCGTTTTGTGGAAGGATGCATAGTAGCTTGTAATGCTGTGTCAAAAGACATTAAAGAAATAATTTAATAGGAGCAAAAAAGCCATAAAGGTTAATAATCCCAAGCGCGCGATTTGCAAAAGATTTTTCGAGTTTGTCTTAATTTGTTTTCTGTATTCTAAATACAAATTTAGCGCGCATAGCGGCAAAAGAAGAAACGCAATGATTTTATTCTTCTCATACAAGATAAAACATAGAATCTCAGCGCAAAATAAAAAAATTCTCATTCTTGCTCCTAATTACTTGTATTTGCGATAAGCGAAATAACCACTATATACGGCGGGTGGCATATAGTGGTTTTAAGGTGATAACAGAACTATTCTTTATGTTCTTTTTTCACTTTAGCGATGCAGAACTTTGCTGCGAAATAAGCCAACACTGTTTGTCCAATAATATTAACTCCTATTATCATATTTGGATTCTTATAATAAAGAAATATGGACAGTATTGCGACCAACACAATGAAATTGCAAACCAAAGTAATTCTATTTAATTTCAATAAATAAGCTCTTCCATTATTTTTTATTAGGGGAAGGAACATAACTAAAAAAGAAACACTTCCAAAAACGCTTAAAAAAAGGCAGCCAAGCATTTCTTCATTCGTAAATTTAAAAAAAAGAAAAAAAGTCAACACATCAAAGAACAAGGAAAGAAAGCAGCATAATAATATTCTTTTATTCATTTTGCATAACCTCATAATCAATAAAATTAAATAAGGTGATAAGGCCTCTAATTTACTGTATATCCATCCCATAATGTTGATAACAACAAGAAATCCCCCTCGCTGTCTTGTATTACATATCCAGCATAAGGGCAACTTAAAGGCTGGGCATCATCATTATAGAATCCAATGTCCTCGTCTCCAAGCTCGTGTAGGTTTTTCAAATAATTGTCTGAATAAAGAATTTCCGTTTCTTTTTTAAGTACATTATCTTTTGAGAAAATGTAATAATTTCTTTTTGCAACACTGTCATAATATTCAATGAAAAATGCATACACTTTATTTGCGTCATTTACTACATAATAATCATAATCATTCTTCACTGCGCCATTTGGAAAAATATAAACATTGATGTTGCTGTTGTTTGAAATTATCTTTGTACAAAATGAAGAGTCATGCTCAACACTGCAAATTTCACTACCTCTAATAATTCTTACACTTTTGGTATGAGAAAAAATTTTTCGATAATACAATTTGTCCTGTAGTTTTAAGCCTAAAGTGATTCTTGTGTCATTGTTGCAAAGCCTATAATCATATAAGACTATTGATTTACATTCTGTATCAGAACAAGTGGATAATGTGAGGCAAACTATAAATATTAAAACACTAATTAAGCAGACTTTGCAATTTCTTATAAGCCGGATCATTTTTTCATCACTCATCTTAATTCTACACCCAAAAGCCGGATTTTTCCATAGTGGAAAGAAAAATTAATAGAATGAATGTATTTGCATATCCTTTTTTTGACTTTCCAACCTCAGAATGTTTCCTGATTTATATTTCTCTATGGAGGTAAGATACAGTAGAGTTTTATTTCTGTTTAAGATTATCTTTCCTTCATGAAAAGGGTAGAAATGAATAACATCGCCATAAGGAACGTCTGCTGCGCAAAAGCGCATGTTAATAACTTTTTGAACATTTCCATTTAGGAAATAATATATTTTCGGGCCGATCCATTCTTCATTATCATTGTTATAATAATAATTTCCCTCATCGTAGATTATAATTTCATCAAATTCCTTGCAATAAAGTGATAAATCGACAAAGCCGTTTTTCTTTATTTGATAGAGCATGCTTCTCTCATCTTTTGATTTACATGAAATCAATGAAAACAGTGAAATGAAAATTATGAATGCCAGCAACAGCGTTTTATTTTTTCTCATTACTTGACCAATATTCCATTATTGTCGCAAGAAGCGAATGTCACAAAGGCGAGAATTATTGAAAGTATAATTAGAATTTTTTTTCATAAAACGCTCCTATGCTATTCATTTATTTTGAGCGTTTTTAAGAACAACTCTTTTGTCTCCCAAAGCAATTGGATGTTTTGCGGCAGTGATTTGCGACTTCTTCCCTCAAGCATAAAAAAGAACTGCTCTTGATCTTTTTTTGACTTCCAATAATAAGCGTCGCCTTTTTTTTCTAGCATATTCTGAAAGCCTGAAATATCGTCGCCAAAAGAGTTTATTCTCATCACAACTGAAACTAATTTTTGCTTTGTAACAAATAAAAAATTGTATGAAATAGAAATCGGGAGAGACCCATCACCCATAAAGAAAAGTTCCTCGCCAATGACGTTGCCGTTGTAAGAAATTTTTTTATGGGAATTGTTAATAAAGTTTTTATGCCTTGACGTGTTGTAACCGTCAACATCGGAAAACATAACCCACTTTGTATTTTCAAAATCCACAGAATTAAAATAGTCTAAAAAATTTTCATATTCATTCCCATTGCTTTCCTTAATTATATACATTGCTTTTGATGAAAAGGAGTCTTCTTCAAATTTTTTCAATTCTCTGTATTCATATCCGTTCACAATTATATTGACATTTTCCTTCCCCCTCTTTGAAAACTCATAGACAACATTGTCATCGTCAATAACGGAAAAAGAAAATAGATTGTCAATAAATGACACGTTTTTTACGCGTCTATTGCCATTGCCGCATCCAAATAGCGACATAATGATGAAAAAAGATACAAATTCATTGTAGTCCTTTTTCCCTTCAATCCAAATATAAGCAAATGCAACTATGGAGCCGATAAACGCAATCAACAAAAGATAATTTATCATGTCAATCCTTCATTTGTCTAATTCTACACCCAAAAGCCGGATTTTTCCATAGTTCCACCCCAAAAAATAGCCCCCAACGGACATCGGGGGCTGGAGGAGAACTTTATCAGGAACAAGGTTCCTTTAACAACTTACAGAGTTAGCATACACTAACTCGGTGAAATTGTCAAGCGTTTTTTTTCAAAAAAATTTAAAAAAAGCGTAAAAAATCCATTAACTTCTATATCTTATAGGTATGGAAAATTTATTCGTAAAACTATTTGCAAGACCAAAAGGCGCGGCGTCTCTTGGCCTTGCCAGCAATTCCGACTCTGACGAGCTCCCCGAGACTTTGCGCGGAAAGGTTTTTGCCGCCGAATCAAGCGAGGTTGACGATCCGGTCTTGTCAGTGGCCAAAAAAGTTTTTGGCGTGTCGCACCTTTATCCTTGGCAGCGGCTTGTCGTGGGGAACATTCTTGACGCGTCGGCGGATTCCTTGCAAGCCCAAAACAGCCCGCAAGCCCAAGAAGGCGGCGCTAGTTCTAGTCTTGCAGACAGTTCCGACGTGTTTTGCATGGGCCGGCAAATCGTCTTGCTTCCAACTGGCGCCGGAAAGTCGATGTGCTTTTTGCTGCCGGCGCTGATGCTTTCGGGGCCGACGCTGATTTTTTATCCCTTGCTTGCTTTGATGGCCGACCAAAAGCGCCGCCTGGAGCAAAACGGAATTGAATGCGTTGTCTTTAGGGGCGGCCAAAGCGAGGAGGAGAGGGAAGAAAATTTTAGGCGCCTTGCCGCCGGAGCCAAAATAATTTTGGCCAATCCGGAAGTTTTGCAAAGCGAGCGGCTCTTGCAGCGCTTTAAGGCGGCGAAGATTTCGCACATCGCGATTGACGAGGCGCACTGCGTGGCGGAGTGGGGCGACACATTCCGGCCCGCCTACCTTACGCTTGGAAAAATTATCGAAACCCTTGCCGTTCCCCTTGTTACGGCTTTTACCGCCACCGCCTCTCCAACTGTGCTGGAGCGTGTCAGCCAAGTTTTGTTCGGCGGTTCCTGCCATGTCGTTCGCGGTGAAAGCGACCGTCCCAACATCCATTATTCCGTTCAATACGCATGGGCAAAAAAAAAGGCCGCCTGCCGCCTGGCCGCGACGGAGCAAAAGCCGATGCTTATTTTTTGCGGAACCAGAGCCAAGGCAGAGGACATGGCCCGCGAGCTTTGCGAATGCGTTGGAAGCGACAAAGTCCGCTTTTACCACGCCGGCCTAAGCCGCGAAGAAAAGACCGCCGTTGAAAAATGGTTCTTTCCCAAAACGGACGCGATCCTCTGCTGCACTTGCGCTTTCGGCATGGGCGTGGACAAACCTGATGTCCGCACGGTCGTTCACCTGGAACCAAGCGCGACAGCGGAAAGCTACATTCAAGAGGCGGGGCGGGGAGGACGCGACAAAAAAGTTTCCAAGGCGATTTTATTGTGGAGCCGCGAGGATTTGTTCAACTGGCAAAAGTATCCGGCATCAAGTCGCGAGCGGGTAATCTTAAGATTCGCGCAAAGCAAAAGCTGCCGCCGGCAAGTCTTGCTTGACGCGCTGGGCGGAGAAAAGGCGATTTGCTCCGGCTGCGACATTTGCGAAAGCCAAGAGGCGGCTCGGCAAGAATCGCAAGACTGGAAGGCGCCCAACGTGTTTGACGCGGCTGACGCGCGATTGGTCCACAAGCTGGTCCGCAAAAACCAAAACTACTACAGCCGCGAAAAAATCGTCAAGCTTGCGATGGAAAAATTGAACGCGGTTGATAGAAAAATTTTTGGACTGAACGTTTGGGATTCAAGCGACATCGACTTGATTTTGGAGCAGTTGGAAAAGTCCGGCTCCGTTTACAACGCGGGCTTTTTGTGGGAGAACGCGATGGCCGCGCTCAAGGACATTTCTAGCCCTCCGCGCCGGCATCCTCTGTGCCTTCACCCTCGCCCTCTTTCTTCTCGGCTTCCTTTTTTGCGGGAGCGGGCTTGGGCTCTTTTCTCTTCTTGGGCTTCGGCGGCTTTTTCACATAGCGCGCGACAAAAAACACAAAGTTCAAGTAAAGAATGATCACCGCCGCTGAGATGATAGTGATTGGATTTTTCAACACGCCGAGAACAACCGGCAGCATCGCCCCTATTTTCATACTTCCATTATCGGCGCTTTGTCGCGCGTTGTTGAACAAATTCCGCAATATCGTTATAATAAGTCGGTTGCTAGGGGCGATGGTCGTCTTTTGGCGGCAAATTTTATTGATTTTTGAGGCGTAAAATGAACGTTGTCGTAATGGGAGCCCAGTGGGGCGACGAAGGCAAGGGAAAGATTGTAGATTTTTTGGCGCAGGACGCTAAGTACGTAGTGCGCTTTGCGGGCGGAGCCAACGCCGGCCACACGATCGTGGTTGACGGAAAAAAGTACGCTTTGCACCAAGTTCCGTCGGGAATCTTGTATCCCGGAAAGACGGTTTTCCTTGGCTCGGGAATGGTTGTTGACCCCGAAGCCCTTTTTGCCGAACTTAAAATGCTCAAAGACAACGGAATCGATTGGGAAGGCCGCGTCTTCATTTCCGACCGCGCCCACATCGTTTTGCCCGGCTACCGCGAAATGGACAAAAAGCGCGACGCCGCCCGCAAGCGCCCGATCGGAACGACAGGCCGCGGAATCGGAACGACCTATTCGCAAAAGTCAGAGCGCGACGGAATCCGCTTGGCCGACCTTGACTGGGACGAAAAAATGAACGACCTTGACCAGGCCGACAAGGACTTCCTCAAGCCCTATATGGAAAAGCTTCTTTCTATGCGCGTCAACATCGCCGAAAAAATGTGGGAGTTCCGCAAGGCCAACATTTTGTTCGAAGGCGCTCAGGGCGCTATGCTCGACATCGACAGCGGAACTTATCCTTACGTTTCTAGCGGAGCGTCTTGTTCCGCCGGAGCGTCAACAGGATCCGGCATCGGCCCTCGCTCATTGGACAGAATCTTTGGCGTATTCAAGGCCTACGAGACTCGCGTCGGAAACGGTCCGATGCCCAGCGAATTCAACGCCGAAAGCGAAGGCGAGTTGTGCGACTACGTTCGCAACAAAGGAAACGAGTTTGGCGTAACGACAGGCCGTCCGCGCCGCTGCGGCTACCTTGACTTGGTCGCCCTCCGCTACGCCTGCCACGTAAACTCAATCGACTCGCTTGTTTTGACTCACCTTGACATTTACGACGACATGGATGAAATCGAAGCTTGCGTCGCCTACGAGATTGACGGAAAGGTTGTGACGGAATTCCCGACAAGCATTCCGGCGCTCAACAAGGCCAAGCCGATTTTGCAAAAGTTTGACGGCTGGAAAAAAGACCTCAAAAAGTGCGGCTCTTATTCCAAGATGCCCAAAAACGCCAAGGCCTACATTGAGTTCATCGAAGACTTTACAAACACTCCTGTAGGAATCGTTTCTGTTGGAAGCGACCGCAACGAAACTTACTTGCGCCTAAAGCCCTGGAAAAAATAAAAAGACGATATGACAATCCAGCAATTAAAATACGCGCTTGTCATTTCTGAGGCCAAAAGCTTTAACAAGGCTGCGGAAACAATTTACGTTTCCCAGCCTTCGTTGACGGCCGCCATTCACGACTTGGAAGCGGAGTTGGGGATCACGATTTTCAACCGAACATCCAGGGGCGTGACGCTTACAAGCGAAGGCCAAGACTTTATCCTTAACGCGCGCGAACTCCTAAGGCATTGGGAGAATGTGCTGGAAAAATATGGCGACGACGGAAAGCGAAAAAAGAAATTCGCGATCTCGACCCAACACTACACCTTTGCCATCAAGAGCTTTGTCGAGATGGCCAAAAAAATCAACACAGACGAATACGAGCTTGCCGCCCGCGAGACAAAAACCCGCGATGTAATCGAAGACGTCGCCTCAATGAAAAGCGAGCTGGGCGTCTTGTACCTAAGCGACTTTAACCGCAAGGTAATCACCAACTTGCTTGAGTCAAAGGAATTGGAGTTCAACAAGTTGATCGACTGCGGCGCTTACGTCTACATGTGGAAAAAGCATCCGCTTGCAAAAAAAGACCGCATCACTTTTGAGGAGTTGGAACCGTACCCTTGCCTTTCGTTTGAGCAGGACGAAGCCAGCGAATTTTATTTTGCCGAAGAAATTTTTTCGGAACGCAAGCACCGCCGCGTGATTAAAGTAAACGACCGCGGAACGATCCTTAACATGATGGTCGGCCTTAACGGCTACACTCTTTGCTGCGGAATCATCTCTGAGGAATTGAACGGTTCCGACTACGTTGCCGTTCCCTTTTACGACGGAGCCAAAGAAAACAACCCCGCGATGCAAATCGGCTGGATAAAGAAAAAGAATTTGAGCCTTAGCGCGATCGGCCAATGCTACGTCGACGAGATGAAAAAGTATTTGGCTTCTTACAAAATCTAGTTGAAGATCTTCTTGACGGCGGCCATGAACTTGTCTCCGCGGTCAAATTCATTCGAGAACATTCCAAACGACGTGCAGCCCGGCGAAAAGACAACCGTGTCGTTTTTGGCAGCGTCCGAATCGTTTTTGTCAAAGTCGCTTTTAAGCGCGTTGAGCAATTCGTCCAAGGAATTGTAGGGGCCGCTGTAAGCGATTTTTCTTTCTTGCAAGAGCGGCAAAAGTTTGTCGGTGCCGCTTCCGGCCAAAAGATAGATTGCGGCCGCCGGCGTTGAAGAAACGATTGTCGGATCCAAAGCTTCGGCCAACGGCTCAAAGGCCAAGCCCTTGTCGGTGCCGCCTGTGATGAAGATTACGGATTTTCCAAAAGCCGCGCTGGCAGCCGCGGCCGCCTCCGGGACTGTGGAACAAGAGTCGTTGTAAAAGCGGACGTTCCTTTGCGCGGCGCTTTTAAAGCTGTGAAAGAATTGCAAGCGGTGCGGAATGCCGTTCCATTCGCCAAGAATTTTTTGTATGTCTTGCGCTTGGACGCCCATCAAGTAAAGGACCAGCGCCGCGTTCATTACGTTTTGCCTCATGTGGCGGCCGGGCACGTTCACCGCTCCCAAAATTTTTGTGTCGTTTGTTTTTGACGGAATGCGGGCCAAGGCTTCCAAATCGTTTTTGTCGTCAAAGCTGAGCCATACGCCGTATTGGCTGTCGTCAAGCGGGTCTTGCTTGTAGCGCAAAACTTTTGCCTTGCATTCGCGCGCGAATACGTTTCCCCACGTTCCGCCTTCTTGCGGACCGGTTCCAAGCGGATCCTTGTCGGCGTCGCAAATCATAAAGTCGCCGGCGTCTTGGTCGGCGAAAATCAATTTTTTGTCGGCGATGTAGTCTTCCATGTTGCCGTACCAATTCTGGTGGTCGGGAACGATTTTAGTGATCAAAGAAATTTTGGGCTTTAATAGGCCGCGGCCCCTAAGGTCGGCCAACTGCCAGCTGGACAGTTCCAAAACAACCGGCGTGTTCTCGTTGGTTTCTTCCAAAAAGTTTAGGGGGCTTACGGTGATGTTTCCGCCCAAAAACGCTTTAAAGCCGGCTTTGTTCAAGCCGTAATGGATCGCGCTTACGGTAGACGACTTTCCCTTGCTTCCCGTTACCGCGATGATCGGCGCTTTTGTGAATTGCAAGAAAAGGCTGATGTCCGTTTCTATCGCGGGGGCGGCGCTCAAAAATTCGTTTCCTTGAATTTTAACTCCTGGATTTTTGATGACGCAATCGGCGTCCCTAAAGTCTTCGATTCTGTGGCCGCCCAAAACGTAGGTCAAGCGTTCCTTGTTGAGCGTGTCGTCAAAGGCGATGGAGTTTAAGGTTGGCTTTAACTGTTCCTCCGTCTTCATGTCGGTGACCAAAACATAGGCGCCGCGCTTAAGCAAAAAGCGCGCCACGGCCTCTCCGCCGCCGTTAAGGCCCAAGCCCATTACAGTGATGTGTTTGTCCTTTATGTCGTCAATCGATTTAAAGAAACATCCTTTTGGGTAAACATGGGCTTTCATTTTGGTCTCCTTTTTTTCGTTCTGCTATTAGCGCGATGTCAAAAGTTTTTTGCCTGCTTCAAAGCGTTCCAACGCTTCGTCAATCAAAAGATTGATCAAGTCCTTGTATCCAAGGCCGGCGGCCTCGCACATTTTTGGGAACATGCTGATCGAAGTAAAGCCGGGAATCGTGTTGATTTCGTTGATGTAAATCGCGCCGGAATCTTTGTCGATAAAAAAGTCAACGCGGCTTAGGCCAGAGCAGTCCAAAACTGAGTAGGCCTTAACAGCAAGCTCCTTGATGATTTTTGTCGTTGTTTCGTCTATGTCCGCCGGAATCTTAAGCGCGGCGCCGTCGGGGTCTTTGTATTTTGCGTCGTAGTCGTAGAACTCGTGGGTGGGAAGAATCTCGCCAGGAGTGTAGGCCTTGACGGCGCTAAAGGCGTTTTCGGGATTTTGAATGATCGCGTTTCCCGTTACGCTGCACTCAACCTCGCGGGCGTTGATGGCTTTTTCCACCAAAACTTTGTTGTCCCACATAAAGGCTTCGCCAAGCGCCATGCTAAACTCGCGCGCGTTTGACGCCTTGCTGGCTCCTACGGAAGAGCCGGCGTTGCAGGGTTTTACAAAAAGCGGAAATCCAAAGTCCGCGATTACTTTTTCTACCAAGGCGTCGTAGCGCTTGTTGTCGTTTACATCCGCGCGCGTAAAGCAATAGTAGGGGACTACTGGAAGGCCGTTGCTCTTCCAAATGACTTTTGTCTTTTCCTTGTCCATCGTAATTCCGCTGGCCATAACGCCGCAGCCGACGTAAGGAAGCTCGGCCGCTTCAAGCAAGCCCTGCATTACGCCGTCTTCGCAAAAGGTTCCGTGGACTACGCCAAAGACCGCGTCAATTTGCAATGACTTTCCGGCGACTACAAGCGCGTCCTTTTTTCCGCCGGGAATTATGTTCACAAGCTTTGCGGGATCTTCTTCGATTTTAAACGCGGCGCTTGAATCGCCCTGAACGCGCTTAAGCTCGTCGTCGCTTTGCAAAAACCACTTTCCGTTTTTTGCGATTCCGATTGGAATGAGTTTGTACTTTGCGGGATCCAAGTTGCGGGCCACTGAACTTGCGCTTACAAGAGAAACTTCGTGCTCGCTTGATTTTCCGCCGAATAAAATCGCTAGATTCATTTTTTCCTTCCTATTGAATTTCCTTATTGTATCCTAGTTCCGCCAGCGCTTTTTTTGCCTCGGCGATTTCGTCGTAGGGCATCGCGCGGTCTTTGTATATGATGGAATTTTCGTGTCCTTTTCCAAGCAGCAAAACTATGTCGCCTTTTTTTGCCATGCCAAAGGCTTGCCTAATCGCTTTTGGCCTGTCAGGCGTGATGAACAAGTTTGAATTTTCCGTCTTGCCTTCTTTTATCGCGCCGGCGGCGATTTGAGACAAAAGTTCGCGGGGGTCTTCGCCGCGCGGGTCTTCGTCGCACAAAATAATTATGTCGCAATACTTGGCCGCGATTTGTCCTTGCAAGGGGCGCTTTGTAAGGTCGCGCTCGCCGCCGCTTCCAAACAAGGCGAACATTCTTCCGGCGCAACGATTTCGTATCGGCGGGAAAATCGCCTCAAAACTTGACGGCGTGTGCGCGTAGTCAACGATAACTTCAAAGTCTTGGCCCCGCTCAATCTTTGTCATTCTTCCGGTAATCGGAATCAAGCTGTTGGCGCGGCGGGCAAGTTCGCGCAGGGGAATGTCTGCCATCTTGTTGACGGCGATCATCGCGGCCATTATGTTCATCGCGTTAAAGGCTCCGACGCAAGTCGTGCGCGCGGTTATGCTTTCGTGGCTTTGGTCAAAGGCCGAGCCGTGGTCAAATTCAAATTCAAGGTAGTCTTGCGCGGCGGTGATTTTTTGCGCCAACAAAAATTCCACGCCGTCAATCGGCTGGACTTCTTTTGTCGTAAAGCCGTAGCAAGCCGCTTGCGTCGCTTGAACAAAATAAGCGGCCGAAGGATCTTCCATGTTTACGATTCCGCAAGGAGTCAAGTCCAGGGGAACGTTGTTAACGACCTTGTGGTGGTTGTGCTTGTCCAAGGCGCGGAATAGGTTCGCCTTGTCGTCGCGGTATTGCTCGAAAGTTTTGTGGAACTCCAAGTGCTCCAGCGTAACGTTCATAAAAACGCCGCAGTCAAAAAGAACATGGTCCAAGCGGCCAAGCTTTTCGCTCAGTCCGTGGCTGGAGCTTTCGACAACCGCGTACTCGCATCCGTTCTGAACCATCTCGTAAAGTTCGCGCTGGATGATCGGCGCTTCTGGGGTGGTGGAGTGAACAGGATTCGCAACCGCGTCTCCTCCCAAAGAATACTGAACGGTAGAAATAAAGCCGGCCCTTTTTCCCGACAAGCGCAAAAGCTGCCAGATAAAGCTAACTGTCGAAGACTTTCCTTCGGTTCCGGTCACGCCGATTACAATCAATTTTTTGGAAGGGTTTCCGTAAAACTCCGAGGCTACGGGAGCCATCGCCTTTCGCGCGTCGGCGACTTTAAGCAAAACCGGCATCACCAAGTCGGAGAGTTTTTTTTGCGCGTCGCCCATATTGTTCAAGGTTCTGCAAACGATGGACTTTGCGATTTGCGCGCTTTCTTCTTTGGTCAATTCGTCTTGGTAAACGATTACGCTGGCGCCTGAATCAATGGCCGACGCGATGAATTTGTTTCCGTTTACGTGCGTTCCGGGGAGGGCGAAAAAAAGATAGTTTTGCTTGACGTCGCGCGAATCAAAAGCAAGCCCGGCGACAGGCGTCGCGCCGATAAGAGACGGGTCCAAGGGGCTAACGCCGTCCGCCGCGACCGCCTTGCACTCAAAAGAATCCAACAACGAAGACAACTTTTTTTCCATAGCGCCAATCATTTTATCGCAAAGCGCTATGAATTTCAAGCAATGCGCGCTAGAATGGCAATATGTTTGAAGTAAGAGTTGAGGATGATTTTGCGGCGGCGCATTTTTTGCGCGACTATCACGGAAAGTGCGAGGCCTTGCACGGCCACAATTACAAGGTTTTTGTCCACGTTCGCGGAAAGGAGCTTAACGAGGGCGGAATGCTCTTGGATTTTACGCAGTTAAAGGCCGCGCTAAAAAAAGTTTTGGCCACCCTTGACCACACCAACCTTAATGACAACCCCTTCTTTGACCAAAATCCCAGCGCCGAGCGGATCGCGCTTTACATTTGCCAAAACGTTCAAGCCGAGCTTGACGCGCAAAAAAAAGACGTCCGCCTTTATTCGGTGGACGTCTTTGAAACGGATCGCAATCGAGCGACCTACTATCCCAACTAATACATGCGAGTTTTGCGCGCAGCGCAAAACTCGTGTTTGAAGCTTTGCTTCAAACTGTAAAGTTGTTGATCTCTTGGCCAATCTTGTAGATTGATTCCTTGAGAGTGCTTGTTACGTCGTTCAAAGCCGCGCCGGTTTCGTTAATCTTTTCGGCGCCCTGAGACATTTCTTCCATGCTGCCCTTCATCGCCAAAGTCGCGTCCTGCAAGAGTCGGACTTCGTTAAGAATCAACTTGTTGCCTTCTGTCATTTCTTCGCTGGCGTTGCGAACTTCCATTGAACCGTCGTTCATGTTCTTAAGCGCTTCGCTGATCTGGCGGCTTCCTTCTGTCTGCTCTTCCATAGCGGTGCGGATCTGAATGACAAGCTGGTCTGTGTCGCGAATCTTGTCGGCGACGACTGTAAGAGCCTGGGCCGATTCGTCGCTGGCAGCGACAACGCTTGAAATTGATTCCTTGATTTTTGCAAGCTGTTCGCCGATAGTCTTTGACTGGCCTGTTGATGTTTCAGAAAGCTTTCGGATTTCGTCGGCAACAACGCTAAAGCCTTTTCCGGCGTCGCCGGCGTGGGCGGCCTCGATGGCGGCGTTCATAGCCAAGAGGTTTGTCTGAGCCGCGATGTTGGCGATGGCCTGGTTGGCGTCCTCAAGCATGGCGGACTGAGTTTCGATCTGCTGGATCTTTTCGTTAACGTCCTGCTGCTTCTTAAAGCCGATGTCGGCGTTCTGGTTAAGCTCTTCGAATGAGTTGGCCATTCTTTCTACGTTCTGGTTGACAGAAGAAATGTTTCCGATCATCTCTTCTACCGCGGCTGAAGCCTGGGTGATGCCTGTAGTCTGGCCTTCGATCATCTTGTTCAAAGAGTCGATGTTTGAAGAAATCTGGTTTACGGCTCCGGCGGTCTGGTTTACGCTCTGGCCCTGAGATTCGATCTGCTGGTGGATTGAATTGATGTTGGCGATAATCTCTGTGATCGCGCTGGCGGTGTCTTGGCTGATGGCGCCCATGTTCTCGCCGCCGGCTTCCAATTCTTTGTCCTGGTTCTTGACGATTTGGATGATGCCCTGCAAGCGTTCAACGAATGCGTTGAAGCCGCCGACAACTTCGCCAACTTCGTCCTTGGACTTTGTTTGGATTCTTTGAGTAAGGTCGGCTTTGCCGCTGGCAATCTTGAGAAGGTTGTCGCGAACGTTGAGAACCGGCTTTACTACGACGAATCTAACAACGATTGTTGTCATGATTGAAATGACTATCAACAAGACGACCAAAGAAGGAATTACCATTTGCAAGGTCTGCGTAGTGGCGCTTGTGATTACGTGCTGGTTCTTTGCCATAAAGAGCATTCCCACAACGCGTCCGTCGGGATTTTTGTGGGGAATGTAAACCGAGCGGTACTGCTTTCCTCCGATGACGTTGTTAAGTCTTATTGTCTCGCCCTTGCCAAAAACCGTGCTAAGAACCTGCTGGTTGTCGATTCTTGTGCCGGTCATCGGGTTGCCCTTTGAGTCGCGCAATGTTGTTGAAACGCGCAAGTCTCCCTTGAATACAGTACATTCCGTTCCGTGGGCTTCGCGAACAAGGTTTACAAAGTCTTCTTTTGTAAAGTCGTAGGCGGAAAGAACTGCGCCGATTACTTCTCCCTGGTAGCGGACAGGAGCGGCATAGGCAAGGCCCCATTCCATCCAATCCTTTTCTATCCAAGTGTAGCTGCTGTTTTCGCCGTTCATTACGTTCTGCCAAGCTTCGACATCGCTGATGTCAGAGCCTACGCCAACCGTTCCTGCGACGACTTTTCCTTTTTTGTTGGCGATGAGCAAAGCGTCCGCGTCCATGCTGCCAACCTGGCCCTGAACGACGCCGTTCAAAAGTTCAATGTCGTCAGTGGCCAAGCCGTTTGTTGTGCGGTTGAGGCCTGCGATTGTCTTTGACTCCGCTGTAAGAGTCTGCTCCCAGTTTTGCAAGAGCAACTCTCCGCCTCGTCCTGCAGTTCTAACGGTTTCATCGATTTCGTTTGTAAAATTTTGCTTGAAAGTCAAAACCGAAATTGCGCAAATTGTTACCGATGACAAAATGACCATGATGGCCACAATGAAAAAGATTTTAAGGGATAACTTTACCTTCATGTAAACTCCTTGTAAATAGCGGATTAAATTATAATCCAAGTCTTATAGAAAAGCAAGTTTTTTCTTTAAAGAGTGAGCGGAATTCTTGATGTTTAATAACTTTACAAACGTACAGGTATATTGGACACGCTCAGCTCGCGCTTTATGTCCTGAATCGTGTATTCGCCGGAGTGAACCATTGTGGCGATAAGGGCCGCGTCCGCTTGTCCTTCTGTCAAGACTTGCGCCAAGTGGTCCACGGTTCCGCCGCCGCCAGAGGCTATTACAGGAATTTTAAGGTTTTGAGCCATCATTTTGGTCAGCGGGATTTCGTAGCCCGCCTTGGTTCCGTCAGCGTCCATCGAATTGAGAACGACCTCTCCGGCGCCCAAGTCTTGGGCTTTTTTGGCCCATTCAAGAGCGTCAAGGTCGGTTTTGACGCGGCCGCCGTTTAGGTAGACCCTGTAGCCCGAAGGACATTCTGAGTCGCGCTTTGCGTCCATTCCAAGCACGATGCATTGGCTTCCAAAGACGCTGGCGCCTTGGCGTATCAAGTCGGGGTTTTTTACCGCCTGGGAATTCAGGGAAACTTTTTCCGCTCCGGCCAATATGGTGGAACGGATGTCTTCCATAGAGCCGATTCCGCCTCCCACGCAAAAGGGGATAAAGACTTGGCTGGCCACTTTGCTTATCAAGTCCAAAATCGGCCGCTCTCCGCGGGCGCTGGCCATGATGTCGTAAAATACAAGCTCGTCTACGCCTTGCTCGTAGTATTTTTTGGCCATTTCCACGGGGTCGCCGATGTCAAGGTTGTTTTGGAATTTGACGCCTTTTGTGGTGCGGCCGTCCTTTACGTCAAGGCAAACTATGATTCGTTTTTTTAGCATGACAAGTCCCCCTCCACAAAATTCTTTATGATTTTAAGGCCGGCTTTTCCAGACTTTTCTGGGTGGAACTGGCATGCAAAGACATTTTTTTGTTGGATCACCGCGGGAACCATCGCTCCGTAGTTGGCGTAGCCTTTTATGACTGAAGGATTGTCCGGCTGGATTACGTAGGAGTGGACAAAGTAAAAGTCGCTTCCTTCGGGCACGCCCTTTAGAATCGGGCAGTCGCCGCTGTAAGAAACTTCGTTCCAACCCATGTGGGGAACTTTGCGGGAATTGTCTTCCGGGTTTACGTCGCGCTCGCGCCAAACGTTCTTAAAGTGGCGGATCGTTCCGGGAATCAGGCCTAAGCATTGCGTGTAAGTTTGCGTTCCGTTTTGCAAGGAGCCGCCTTCTTCGCTTTTGTCAAAAATGATTTGGGCGCCGATGCAAATTCCAAGCAAGGGCTTTTTGTCCTGGGCCCATTCGCGCAAGAACGTGTCAAAGCCCGACATTACAAGCTCGCGCATGGCGTAAGCCGCCTCTCCGTCGCCGGGAAAAATCACGCGGTCAACGTTGGCCAAGTCGGCCGGATTTTTTGTACGGATGTAAGGCGCCTTTAAAAAGTCCAAGGCGCGCTCCACGCTCTTAATGTTTCCGGCGTTGTAATCAACAATTCCAATCATTCTTGTATTTTAGCGCTTTGTTTATTTTCCGACAAGCGGAAAGTTGCTTTGCTTGCGCAAGTCTACTTGCGGATATTGTTCGTAGCCCCACTTGTCGTAGCTGTAGGTTGGAACTTTATCTTCCGCGTACATGGCCAATTCCGAAACGGTAACATAGCCGTCTTTGTTCAAGTCCGCTTTGCCGCTTAGCGCTTCCAAAATTACATAGGTGAAAATTCCGTGGCCCTTGTAGCCTTCCATCGCGGATTGGCTGTCGCTTGAAGCGGCGATTGTGGCTTGGCCAGTCGCGCGGCTTAATCGGTCGATCGCGGTTTTTTCGGCCATTCCGCGCGCGCCTGTCGAGATGAAGGCGCCGGAGTTGCAGGTGTCAAGCAAGACAAGGCTTTTTTGAGCCTTTATTTTTGAAAGTTGGTCCGCGATGAATTTTTTGGAAAGCGCCGATTCCGCTACGGATTGCGCGTTGCGGAATCTAAAGTCAACAGGGATAAAGTAATAGTCTCCGTCGGTGTGAGTCGTTCCGTGGCCTGAAATGTAAAAAACAAAAACGTCATCCGCGCTGATTTTTGAAGCTACAGCGTCAAAGGCGCTTGCGACGCCAGCCTCAGTCACGTCGCCGTCAAAGACTGTCGAAATGTTTATCGATTGGTAAAGCTTTCCTTTTATGTTCTTAAAGGTATCGCTTACGGCGCTGGCGTCGGGAACGGCGTAGTTGAGCCACAAGGATTTGTCGCGATACTTGTTCACGCCGACGGCAAGGACATAAAGGCCCGGCTTTTGCGTCTTTCCTTGCCAAGTTATGCTTGCCGTTTTATGCTCGCTCTCTATCATTCCGGTGGAATTGCTGGCGAAGATTTCGATTTTGTTCTCTCCGTTTTGCAAGGATACGGGATGCGAGAAAGTTATCGCAGCGGAACTTTTGCCTTGCGGGGCGTCTCCAACCAACTCAAGCTTTCGTTCGCCGCCGCTGATTGTGACGGTCTTTCCGTTAAGCTTTAAGTAAACGCCGCCGATTCCGCCGCCTTGGTCTTTTACCGTAAAGTTAATCGTCACGTCGCGGCTGGAAGAGCTTTTTGGCGCGTCTATAAAATCAACAAGCGGCGGCTGGCCGGAAGAAACGATTTGCGCCAAGTCCGATTGGCTTGCGGCTTGCGTGTCTCCGCTTTGAGGCAATTCTACGCCTGGAATGCTTGCTCCCTCAAACTTTGCGGCGACCAAGTCCGGGCGGTAAAGTTTTTCCGTCAAAGAGTCCAAGGGGTAGGCCTTCATTCCGTCGACAAGGTAGACAAAAGATTTTAGGCCGTTCTCGCTTCCGTCAAAGTAGCCTTCCGGTGTGTATTTTAGCCAATCGTCGTTTTTGTCTGACAAAGCGCTGGCCAAAAGCTTTTGGTCTTTGACGGAAAAGCATTGCAAGACGCCATTACTTGCGAAGGCGTAAATTTTTGAGTTGTCCGCGCTGAAAAAGTTGTAGATGGAATTTGACGTTCCTCGAGAAAATTTCGCCGTGGGCCGCCAAGAGCCAACAGTGTAAAGGGAGTACCAATACTGGGAATCTTTTTCTTCATAGCCGTACATTCCTACAAGAGTTCCGTCGGGAGAGCAAAATGGATAGTAGGCGTTTTCAAAAGTTTTTACCAACCGCCATTTGTAAGAGCTTGTATCGTAAACGCGGCTGACTCCTTTTTCACAAGGCGCGAAAAAATATTTTTCGTCGGGCGTGAAGGCTGGCAAAAAGCTTATGTCTGTTGCGGAAAGCGCCGTTCTAAGGACTTCAAAGTTTTCTTTTACATCAAACGCTATCTGCTTTCCGTTCTTTCCGTCCAAAAAGACGTAGCGTGACGAAGGACTGAAGACGCTTGATGAATTGTAAAAGCCCGCCTCAAAGCCCGGCACGACGGTCGCTTTTTTCGTCGCGGCGTTGTAAATAAGGGTTCGCTTTTTGGCCTCGTCGTAGTAAGCGATGTAAGAGCCGTCTGGGCTTGCCAATACTGTAGTCGCGTTCACGTTCTTTACGACCGGCGAGTCTTTCTTTGTTTTTAAGTCGCGGAAGTAAATCGTCTTTGTCTTTGAATCTGAATAGCATATGGCGTTTTTGAAGACGCTAAGATTGTTGAGCGCCGTGATTCCGGCGGCGTTGTCGGAAAGCTCAAGCCGCGTAAGGTTTTGGTCGAAAATCGCGGCGGCTTTTCCTTCCGGGTCGCTGACAAATATGCGTCCGTCTTTTAGGCTTTCGCTCGCGTAAAATTGGTTTGAAACGTCTTGTATCTTTTTAATTTCCTTGTCGGAAGCGTCGTAAAATGTTATGCCTTGACTGTCCGCGATCGCGCATTCGCTTGAAGAAAATGGCGGGAGGGCGAACGCGTAGCAATCCCTTTCTTGCTTTTTTATTTTGAGAGAGTCGCTCGACAAATCATATTCGGCAATGGCGCGTTTGGTCGCAGCCACAATCTTTTTTTCGTCGGAAGAAAATTGAACGCCAATGTTTCTTCCTTCCTCAAAATCCGGTATTTCTATTTCAAATTTTTTTTGGATGTCATCGGACAGAGCGCTTCGTATATGAATTATTTTTGAGCCGGCCGAAAAAGCCGCGAGACTGCCGCTGGGAGAAATCGCGATATTGTCGATTACGAAATTTGATTCGATTGTCTTTGCGATTTTATTTTCTTTTAGGTCGTAGATTATGACCGCTTTTGGCGCGCCGCCTTCTGTCTTTGCGGCGGGAACTGCAAGATAGCGCGAGTCCGCGCTCCACGCGCATTGGGCGTAAAAAAAATATCCAAGTCCTTTTAGGATGAATCTTTGCTTTTTTGTCTTTATGTCATAAATTGTGACGCAGTCGCCGTCGTCAATCGCGATAAAGCTTGAGTTTGGCGAAAAGGCTAGTCCTCGCAGATAGTCGTCTTTTGCGTTTTGAACGATGACGGCTGTTTCTTTGCGGCTTGCGACTTCCGTCAGCTTTGTTTTCCACGCTTCTCCTTCTTTTTTTGAAAAGAGGATGTATTTTGCGTCGGGCGAAAAGTCTTTAAAGAAGGAGCCGCTAAATTGCTTTACAAGAATTCCGCTTTGCCGTTCGTAAACGTCCGCTTGAAAGAGCGTGGCCCGCATAATGTATTTTCCGTCGGCGCTGTATTTGAGGCGTCTTGCGCTTTCCATCGTGTTCCCTTTTTGTAGAACCAGCTCCGGCTCGGCGACGGCGGCGGCCGCAAAGACAAGAGGCAAAACCAAGGATATGATTCTTTTCATAACACGCTCCTAAAAAGAAAATCCCGCGCCGCCCTGCCGCTTGACAAGGCAAAACGCGGGTGATGCAAAATGAAAGGCTTTGTTTATTTTTTCAATGTCAAGATGTCAAGTCCGCCTTCCAGCAGATAGTTCAATTCTTCAATGCATTTTTTGTTGGCGTTTTGCAGTTCAAAAGAAAAGCCGCTTTGCATTATTTCACGCTTGGTTGATTTGTAAACGCCTCTGTACATGTATTGCAAGTTGCCTGTTACAAGCATGTCGGAAGTGACAGGGTATACAAACCAATAGGATAAACTTGCGGTTGTTGGCGCTCCCGCTTTAGGACCTAAATCTACTGTAAAGTCTCGAATGATGGTCAAGTCGTATTTTTTTCCTTCTTCGGCTTCGTATTTTACGTCCTTGAAAATTTTCTTTAGACGAACGTCTTGAAGCATTTTTATCTGCTTCCAATCGCAGTCTTCGGCGGCATATGCGTTTTTGTATTTTAACATTATTTCGGCGGAAGCGTTCAAGTAGTCAATTGTCCTTTGCGTGTTGTTGCTGTCTATTACAAGGACAGTCCATTGAGCGATTTCAGCGGGAGCGAAGTGTTTCATTTCTATAAGCGAAGAATCCGCCTCGCCTATGTGCATTTCCAATCCTGTTTGCTCATATTTTGGCTTGTTGTCGTTCTTTTTTGCAAAAGTCAGCGCGCTGGCGCAAAAGCATAACAAAGCCGCCGCCGCAAGAAATTTAATTTCTCTCTTCATATAAAACCTCCAACTTAGCCGAATCGGCTAGGTTGAGAAAATTATACTCTTAGTCTTTAAAATCTGTCAAGGAAAATATGGGCTTTTAATTGCAAAAATTCGATTGTAGCGCTAAAATTATTGCCAGTTGCGGAGGTTTTATGAAAAGAGTTTTTTTTGTTTTTTTAGCAGTTTTTTTTTCCGCAGGCTTGTCTTTGCAGGCGCAAGATTGGTCGCTCCCCCAGGACAACAAGCCAATAAAGACGATTACCTGGGCCACGCCGGCCGAGCTGACTTTAAAATTTGACTATCCATTTAAGGGCGTTTTGGAATGGTACACCCATTTGGGATCGCAAAAACAAATGCGCAAGGACAGAACTGGGACATACACATTGCGAGTGCCTAATAAGTTTAAAGGAAACGGACTTATAGGAACTGGCTACGCGCATAAAGCCAGAGAAGTTACATGGGCCATTGGAGACCCTGACCCAAGCGCCGGTTATACGGAGACAAGAGTTTCTTGGAAGTCAGATTGGCAGCAGTCCGCTCCGGATCCGGTGGCCAGCTGGAGGACCGACCATGATGTCGGAACTGTGATTTTTTTGAATGATGTTATAATAAACGGGAGCGTGGCTTTTGCAAAAGGGCCAGCCCGTTCTTTTAGCGGCTTGGAAATCGGACACAGTTGTTATTCTTCTTTGAGTGATGACGGAATCAGTTCGAATTGCCCTGGGCTTGAGCAGTTTGTGCATAACAGCGACACTGAGTTGTATTATCAATTTGTAAAGGCGGCGGACAACAGCAATGCGATAATTTTGTGGGGAATATTCAGCACAAGTTCGCGTTATGCAAACCAACCAAAAAAAATGGAGGCAGGTGGCGGTTCCCCAAGCAAAGCGAATTCTTCGCCAAAAAAAAATTGGACGGAACATACAAATGGTTTTCCATTTTCTTACCACGAAGGAACAAGAGTTTACACAGTGCTTGTTTCAAAACGGTTCAAGAATACTGAAGGTCTTCTTCCTGTTGAATTCAACCCTGACGCTTCAAGCGGCTATACGACAACTACATTTACGGCTCATTGTGAAGAAGCTGATTGGATGTCGCTTGGCTATTATTTGTCGATTGATTCGGAATTGGTTGTTGACGGCAAAGTGATATTCGAAAAAAGCGCGATTTGCGAACCGCATAAAAAAAGCGATTATGGAATTTTGAGCGGAACTTCTTTGCCTAGTTATATTTCTTTCATTGTCGGAAGCGATTATAAAAACTACTATTTTTTGCAATCTTCCGACGACCCATACACGCTGATTTTTTGGGGAAAGGACAAATAAATATGGAGAATATTGTTATGGCTTCAGTTAAAAATAATTCAAACAAGGACAAGACTCCCACTCCGCACAACGCGGCAAAGAAGGGCCAGATAGCGCCGACGGTTTTGCTGCCCGGCGACCCCCAGCGCGCCGAATGGATAGCCAAGGAATTTTTGACAGGCGCAAAGCTTGTCACCGACGTCCGCGGCATGAAAGGCTTTACCGGAAAATATAACGGAAAGCCCGTCACCGTTATGGGAAGCGGAATGGGCGCCGGCTCGGCGGGCATTTACATTTACGAGCTTTACAACTACTACGGCGTCGAGGCGATTGTCCGAATCGGAACTTGCTGCTCATTCCAAAAAGGAACAAAGCTTGGCGCGATGATTCTTGCCATGACCGCCTCGACCGACTCAAACTACGAATACCAGTACGGCTTGCGAGGCCACCTTTCGCCCGCCGCGGACTTTGGCCTTTTGGAGGCCGCCGCCGCTTTTGCGCGCAAGAATAAATTCGCTTTTGAAGCGGGCCCTGTTTTTTCAAGCGACTTTTACAGCGCCTACAACGCTTTGGGCGAGCAAGTCTGGAAGTCTTGGGCAAAGATGGGATGCCGCGCGCAAGATATGGAAACTTTTTGCTTGTACGCGCAGGCGGCCTTTGCCAATAAAAAGGCGCTTTCGATTCTTACAAACGTTTATGATAAAATTACAAACAAGGGAATCGACGGCAACGCAAAGGCGCTTACGCCGATGGTTCAAACCGCGCTCTCTCTTGTCTAAAGATTTTTACAAAGACAAAGGCAAGCGCGATTGCGGTGATCGCCCATGACGCGGGGTAGGTGAACAAAAGCCAACGCGTCGAGTGGAAGCGCGGCGTTTGAAAGGCCGTGAAAATCCAGGCAAGGCGGCTTCCGCACGCTCCAAGCAAAACAATAATCGAAGGCTCAATCGAATGTCCCAAGCCTCGCATGTCCGCGGCCAGCGATGACATTATTCCGCACAAAATGTAGGGGCCGCACAAAATGCGAAGTCGGACGACGCCTTCGGCTATTGAGGCTTGGTTTGAAGTGTAGATTTCCAGCAAGGGCCGCGCGAATATAACCGTAAGCTCGCCAAAAATCAGGCCTGTCGCGCAAATGACGCCCAAGGTTTCCCAAACGCTTTTCTTTACCCGCTTGAAATTTCCCGCGCCAAAGTTTTGGCTTACAAAGCTGACTCCCGCTTGCTCAACCGAAATCATCGCGGTCCAGCAAAAGTTTTCCAAGTTGCCGGCCGCGGCGTTTCCAGCCATCGCGTCGGCGCCAAAGGAATTGATTGCCGCTTGAATCACCAAGTTTGATATTGTGAACAAAATGTTTTGGATTACGTTTGGAACGCCGATGCGCAAAATCGAAGCGACGACAGCGGCCTTTAGGCGAATCATTTTAAAGCAAAGCCTAAACTCGCCTTCTTCGAGCGCAAGGCAAACGATTATCAAAAGCGTGGCCGCGTATTGCGAAACGCTTGTGGCTAGTCCTACGCCGGCAACGTCCATTTTTAGCGCGATTACAAAAATCAAGTTGAGGATTACGTTGACGACTCCGGCGGCGAACAAAAAGTAAAGGGGCCGCTTTGTGTCGCCCTTTGCGCGCAAGATTCCCGCTCCAAAATTGTAAACGGCGATCGCTGGCAGTCCTGGAATCAAGTAGTGTACGTATCTTAGCGCAATGCCAAAAACTTCTTGCGGCGTTTGCAAGAGCCAAAGAACCTTTGGCATAAAAATCCAGGCCGTGATTGAAAGAAGCGTTCCAAGCAAAAGGCCAAGCGCGATTGAAACGTGAAGAACGTCGGCCACGGCGTCCTTTTTTCCGGCGCCGATGTTTTTTCCCGCGACGACCGCCGCTCCTCCGCCCAGGCTCATAAAGACGTGGCAGCAAAGGCCCCAGATCACGGACACCGCTCCGACCGCCGCAAGAGAATTGTTTGAGCCAAAGCGGCCGATGACGATTATGTCCGCAGCGTTGAATAAAATCTGCAGGATGCTCGAAAGCATAAGAGGAAGAGAAACACGAACGAGTCCTTTAAAAATCGACCCGTTCAGCATATCGATAGAGTTCTTCATTGTTTTTTTTTGTTTTCGCCTTTTTTTAGGCCAGAGACTTTCCGTCGCTAAAAGCGTTTCCGACGCGCTTTCCGAATTCGTAGTAGCCGTGGTCCGCTGTATTGTAGATTATTGGATGATATTTTGCAAGGTCAACCTTTCCGTCCGCGTCAAGAATTTTTTCGTCGGCGACTACGTTGACGATTTGGAACAAATGCTTTTCGTCGTCCAAGACTTTTACAAGGCGGCATTCCAAGGTCAGCGGAAACGCGTCAAAAATCGGAGCGTTGACGTTGGCGCTTTTTGTAATTTTCCAACCGGTCTTTTCCAGCTTGTCAGGCTCTTTGTTGGCCGAAACGATTCCGACATAGTCGCAAGCTTTGAGCGATTCAACCGTTCCAAAAGCGATAGTCGCTTCTTTTGTTTGCGCGATGTTTTTTGTGGTCTTGTGGCTTTTTGCAAGGCAAACCCAAATCTGGTTATCGTCCGCGATTCCGCCCCAAGCCGCGTTCATAGCGTCGGCCTTTCCGTTTTCGTCGTAAGTTCCCAAAATCAAAACCGGCATCGGGAACAAGATTGTCTTTGCGCCTAAGTCTTTCATATTTACTCCTGGGCGATTACTTCGTCAAAGAACTTTGAGTAGTCCGTTCGCTTGTCCTTGCTAAAGGCCATCGCCGCGCGGGGGTGTTGGTTGAGGTATCCTGTTACCAAGTATGGAACGTCGTAGCCCCAAACAACTCCGTCCTTCTTAAGCTGCAGCATGTATTTTTCGATGAACTTGAGCGTTTCGTAAACCTTGTACTTGGGGTTTTTAAGGAAAGCCAAAAGGTTTTCCATGAAGCAGTTTCCGGCGCCGCGGCCCATTCCGTTGTAAGTGGCGTCAAGCCAGTCAACGCCGTCGCCGCACGCTTCGATCGTGTTGGCGAAGGCGAGCTGCTGGTTGTTGTGCGCGTGGATTCCCAATTGCTTTCCGTGCTTGTCGGCGTATTCCTTGTAGAGCGCGCAAATGCGCTGCATCTGTTCCGGGAAAATCGAGCCGTAGCTGTCGACGATGTAAATGCAGTCGGCGGGCGACTGGCCGATCATGTCCAAGGCAACCTTTATGTCGCCTTCTTGCGCGGTGCTGATCGCCATAATGTTGCAGCTGACTTCGTAGCCCTTCTTTTTTGCGTCCTCGATTATTTCCAAGGCTCCGGGGATTTGGT